>SDBS01003792.1_pt1 | contig 14833 bp, 12 predicted proteins | sample 2277091 | NCBI WGS metagenome assembly SDBS01 (sample SAMN10404972, study PRJNA504765) | marine sediment metagenome | isolation source: marine sediment core GS10_PC15, 163 cmbsf | place: Arctic Ocean: Southern Knipovich Ridge | collected 2010
TGGACCTTGGCGGAACCAAGCTCGACGAGATCAGCGAGTACGGAATCACGTGGGCGGTAATGGCCGACCCAGACGGCAACGAGTTCTGTTTAGTCCAGCATTCGTAAACAGGATCAACCCTTGTTCAGTGTTTAAAGCCATTTCAATAATCACAAATCACAGACAATGTGGAGAGGGGACGTCCCCCTTTCCAAATACATTTAAAAAGATGGGGCTTACAAAATAATGCAATAAGTCCATTTCCAGCGATCTTATCGGTGATATCCGCAGGCTCATTGCAACTGCCAGGCATAATGTCGCTGTTACGGTTAATGCCAGCTTGGCCATTCTTTACTGGCAGATCGGCTACTTGCGTGCAGTTCTCCCTCCCCTGCGGGAGCAGGATGAAATAGCCTCTTTCCTTGACGCGAAGACGTCAGGAATTTTGGAGCTGGAAATAAACTTACATGATTAGGTAAAGACTTTGGAGCAATACCGCAAATCCCTCATCCACGAATGCGTCACCGGCAAGCGGCGGATTACGGAAAATGATTTAAAACAGATAGAGGTTAGGCTGAATTAGGAGGAATCATGTTACGGATTTATGTAGACACTTCGGTTATTGGTGGTTGCCTCGATGACGAGTTTGCGGAGTGGTCACTACAACTAATGCAGGAGTTCAGGGATGGGAAAAAGATTGCAGTACTTTCGGATATTACGTTACAGGAGTTGGAGATAGCCCCGGAATCTGTGAGGTCGCAATTAAAGGAACTCCCGCCTGATTGCCGGGAATACGTCACACTGGGTGGGGAGGCAGCGCAGTTGGCACAGGCTTATTTGCGAGAAGGTGTGCTTACAGAAAAATATCTGTTGGATGCGCAGCACATTGCCGTGGCGACTCTGGGCAGAGTCGATGTTATGGTCAGTTGGAATTTCAAACATATTGTCAACTTAAATCGTATCAGGCTTTATAATTCCGTAAACTTGAAGCTTGGATACCTTATGATCGAGATACGCTCTCCAAGGGAGGTGCTTGATGAAACGATTTGATGCTGTGAAAACAATGCGTGATATTCGAACCGAGTTGTCGGAACGTTATCAGGAAGATGCGAAACGACAGTCCGATGACTTGCACCGGATTCACGAAAAATACGGTTTACAGGTGCCCCGCACTTCATTCAAACGGCCTGCTGTAGCCGAGAATGAAGCCAATTACGGAGAAATTGATTCCGAATAGGCAATAGCGGGGGAAATCCTGAGACGCCATGTTTGAGGGACCTGAAAAGAAGTTTCAGCGCCATATCGCGGAATATCTCATCCGCGAACATAAGTATGCTGTGCTTGAACAGGACGATATCACAGACACCGACTATTATCTTGCCGAAGATCATCTTATCGCCCTTCCTATTGAGCGGATTGAACAGGCTATCTTGTTAATACGAGAGCAAAAGGTTATGTTGGATGTTGACTTGGCCGTTCTTTATGAAGTCCCAACTAAAGCATTGAATCAGGCTGTTAAACGGAATGAACGGCGATTCCCTTCGGATTTTATGTTTGCTTGACCCGAGATGAGATTATGAGGATATCACAAATTGTGACATCCTCTGATATTAAGTACGCAAAACGGGTCCCGCTTTCACCGGGCTGTCTGAAAAAGATTTTGGAAGACGGGCAGTGCGCAGAAATCAGCTTATCGCCTCTTTACTTCATCGAATCGATTTTGTTGAGAACATGGGGACGGGGATTAATAAGATATGCACTCTGTTAAAAAAAGCCGGCTTGCCTGCGCCCCATTTTGAGTTTGGTGATTTCTATACGATTGTTTTCTACAGGAAACAGTATATACCCAAGGTTGAAGAAAAACCGTCGGGAAAAATGTCGGGAAAAACGTCGGGGAAGATTATTGAACTGATTTTGCAGAACGCTTCCATCACCATTCCTGAAATGGCATTGAAAATCGGCATTACCGAAAGATCGATAGAACGAAATATTCAAAAACTCCAGACAGAAGGCAAACTAAAACGCATTGGCCCGGCAAAAGGCGGATATTGGCAGGTTATTCATTGAAACAAGGTAATTGCTATGTCTGAATACACAAACGTTGAAAAACCCTTCCTGGAAAAACTTAAAAGCCTTGGCTGGAAAGTAATCGACCACGGGGCTCACGGCATTCCCCAGGCACCTGAAAAAAGCTTACGAAGCAACTTTAATGACGTTGTTCTTGAAGAGGTATTCAGAAAAACCGTCAGAAAAATCAACGTCACCGAAGACGGCAACGAGTGGCTTACCGACAAACAGCTTGACGAGGTTTTTGAAGAAATTGTCGATCAAAGGGGCAGAAGTCTGCATGAGGCCGATAAGGATGTATTTTACAAGCTTTTAAATAATTCAACAATGGATAAGAACGAACTCACCAGGGAGCCGTATCCGAGGGCAATGCCTTCCGGATGGACACTACTCAATACGACAGGGAAAAGTTAGATGATTACCGGAAAAACTTTTTTTACAAATGAACTAGGCTACACATTGCTTGATCGATTCAAAAAGATACTGAAGCATATCGAATCCGGTTTTCTGAGCCTGCTTTATTGAAAGTCAAAAAAAGCTTGATTGGAGAAGGAGGAAAGCTCCGGTACCCTCAAAACCTGAGGATTAAGATGTTCAGAACAATTGTTGAAGAAATCAAAAAACATAAAAGCGGTATTGATATTTCTTTGTGCAAAGAGCAACCTGAAATATGGAAGGCGCTCGGTTTAGGGATGAAAGGGCTATCATGCAACTGCGTTAACTAAATGGCGAGGTGGGGATACTCAAATTTCGTGAAATAGGGAAAACAGATGGCGCTTTTTTCATCAAGAAAAGTGCGAGGGAAAAGACAAATCCAATTTTATGAACGTTCTGCACGAACGTCCCGTAGGTACGAAGCTTCACAAAGCGGTTGAATTGGCACGGAAACGGCTGGAGGCAAAACCTGCGTAGTGCAATACAGAATACAAATGATGTCAGCGGGATAAAGTGAATCGGTTAAATAAACAAAGTAAATCCCAAAAAAATCCTCGACAAATTAGACAAATACTGAACTCTACGGCTATTGGCGGCGAAAAAATCGTAAAAGAAAATCAATATTTACTTCTTGACGATATAAACTTATAAACTGAGGAACGTACCTAAGCTATCTTATAATGGACAAATTAAGCAAAGAAAAGCGAAGCTGGAACATGTCAAGAATCCGAGGCAAGGATACAAAACCAGAAGTTATCATTCGTTCCATGCTTCATAGAATGGGATACAGATTTCGTATTCATGCCAAGGGGCTGTCCGGCTGCCCAGATATTGTTTTATCTAAGTACAGGGCAGTAATTTTTGTTCATGGCTGTTTTTGGCATCGACACCCTGGGTGTAAGTATGCATACACACCTAAAAGCAGGCAAGACTTTTGGGCAAAAAAATTTCAAAAAACCGTTGAACGACATGAAATCGTTACCAGGGAGCTGGAAAGGCAAGGATGGAAAACTCTGGTTGTATGGGAGTGTGAAACTGCCAACACACAAAAAATATACGGAAAACTCATTGATTTCATAGAATAATATTATCTTATTGATTAAATAAGTATTACCCTGTATTATGGCTCACTCTTCTCAGCTAATAGCAGATATGGAAGACGATGAACTCTTTGCTTTAAGAATTCAGGTAGACAAGGAGCTGGCAGAGCGCGGTATTTCTTTTAATGTGGGTATCTTAGGTGAAAAGCTTTGTATATCCTACTTCAACTCCAAACCTGGATTGCCAAATTTGCTTCAGGCTCCAACTGGCGCAAAGAATGTTGATGCTTTATCCAGGGATGGAGATCGTTATTCTATTAAGACATTCAAAAAAGCAAAGAAGACTGGTACAATTTATCCAGATGATAGAAACCCCGATAAGCAGCTATTCGAATATCTGGTAGTAGTCAATTTAAATCATGATTATGAGTTAGGTGCCATATATAGATATACATGGGACGAGTTTCTTAAGGTGAGATCATGGGATAGAAGAATGAATGCCTGGTATGTTCCCTTAGGCTCAAAAAAACTGAAACTGGCTGAAATGATATTTCATGAAGAACAATGAATTCGCTGAGGTGTGAAAGGAATATGGGTTTACGTACACTGGATTTATTCCATGGAGTTGGTGGGAGCAGTATTGGTGCCCAAATGGCTGGTGCTGAAATTGTAGCAGGCATTGATTGCTGGCAGGTTGCATCTGATTCCTACCTCATGAATTTCCCCGAAGTTCAGTTAGTAAACGAGGATATAAGGAAAGTCTCCATAAAAAATTTCCATAAAACTATTGGAGACATCGATCTGATTGTTGCCTCCCCTGAATGCACCAGTCACAGCTGTGCTAAAGGTGGACGTGACCGTTGTGAAGAAAGCAAATTGACAGCTTTTGAGGTAACCAGGTTTGCCAGAGAATTCAGACCGAAATGGATTATTATTGAGAACGTAATTCAGATGAAGTCCTGGAGCAGGCATTCAGAACTTCTGGAAGAACTTTGGAAATTAGGTTATTACGTCAGAGAACAAAAGCTGAATGCTCAGGACTTTGGGGTTCCACAATCACGAAAGAGACTTTATCTTCTCTGTTCCCTTTCGGGGGAAGCAGATCAGATAATACCTCAAAATAAAAAAACTAAAACAGCACGGTCAATTATCGATGTTAATGGTGGCTACCGCTTCACGCCGTTAAATTCTCCCAAAAGAGCATTGGCAACTATTGAACGTGCTGAACGTGCCTTTTCAAAACTCGGGGAAAATGAACCTTTTTTGATTGTCTATTATGGTACAGATGGAAGTGGTGGATGGCAGTCACTTGATCGACCCCTCAGGACTGTTACGACACTTGATCGTTTTGCATATGTTAAACCTTCACCCAATGGCCACATGATGAGGATGCTGCAGCCCGAAGAGCTTAAGGCTGCCATGGGGTTCCCCAAAAATTACAGGCTGGAGGCAGGCACACGGAGAGATAAAATAAAACTGATGGGTAATGCTGTCTGCCCACCAGTTATGAAGCAGCTTGTTAAAAGTTTGACTAAAACAAATTCGGATGATGAAACATAATTATTATATGAACAACTCAAAGCGATCTTTTATATCATCATAAGATATTTTGTGATTTGAAAGAGATAATCACATGAAACGAACTATTAAAAAACATCGTTCAGATAACCTTCCATTTAAGCCCAGGGCGCGAATGCTCCTGCTTCTTGGTGATCAGCTTATTCGTGATCCAGGGATTGCTGTATTCGAACTGGTAAAAAATGCTTATGATGCTGATTCACCAGATGCCAGAGTAACGATGTCCCGGATAATAGACAAAGATAGAGGGAAAATAGTTATTGAAGATTCTGGAACAGGCATGGATTATGAAACGGTAACGAATGACTGGCTGGAACCAGGCACAAGTTACCGAGACTTACAAAGGAAGGCAGGTGAACGGACTCAGAAATACGATCGGTTGCCAATTGGCGAGAAAGGTGTTGGACGTTTTGCTGCTCATAAACTGGGTAACAACATCAGGCTTATTACCCGCAAAAAAAATCTTACAGAAGTAGTTGTTAAATTCGACTGGGGTGACTTTAAAAAGCACAGATATCTTTCCGAAGCACCAGTAAAGATTCAGGAGCAGTCACCACAGGTTTTTACAGGCCGGAGAACAGGAACAAGGATCGAAATAACCAGACTCAGGAATACATGGACCAGGGGAATGGTGCGAGAACTGTCCCGGGCTGTTACCTCGATTTGCTCCCCTTTTGATAAGAGAGGTGAATTCAAAGCTGAACTTATACTCACCGAAAACAGAGACTGGCTCAAAGGTCTTTTGGCTGTGGACAGCGTATTGGAATACGCTCTCTTTCGAGCGCAATGCGATATTTTTGGGAGGAGTCTTACCTATGAATACGAATTTACACCGCTTGCAGCCATGGATAAAGTTAAACCGCGGCAGGATAAGAAGACGATGGATCTTAAGCTTGATTCTGCAGTTGATTTTGAATTGATGGAACGTAATATCGGTCCTATACATATCGATCTGTACATCTTTGATCGTGATCCAAGGATTCTTGCGCTTGGCGTTACTGATAAAAAAGGGCTGAAGGAATACCTTGACGAAGTAGGAGGAATACGAGTTTATCGGGACGGAATTCGGGTGTACGACTATGGTGAACCTGGGAATGACTGGTTGAACCTGGGTGGGCGTAGAGTAAATATACCTACAAAACGAATAAGCAATAATCTGGTTATAGGCGCTGTCTCACTGCAAATTGAGAACAGTCCTGGCCTGATAGAAAAGACAAATCGAGAAGGCTTTGTGGACAATGAGACGTTTCGTGCATTAAAGGAAGCAGTTGAATTTGCTGTTACCCAGATTACATGGGAAAGAAACCAGGACAAGACGCGCATCCGAAATGAATACAGCAGTAAAAAGCTCAAGGAACCTGTCCTCGCAGACCTGACAGAACTGCGCGACATAGTTGAAAAGAAGAATCTTACAAAAGATCTGGGAGCATATCTTGACAGAATTGAGTCTGATTTTATTGTCATCCGAGACCGGTTTCTAACCAGTGCAAGTGCCGGTCTGAGTCTTTCGGTTGTAATCCATGAGGTCGAAAAGGGTGTTGAGGTACTTGTCAAGGCCGTAAAGGAGGAAAAGGCCAGTCCGCGCATTAAGAGACTGGCGAAACATCTCGCGGACTTAGTAGAAGGCTTCGCCGCTCTGATACGGAGATCGGGAACCAGCAGGGAAAAGGCTGGTCGCATGATTTCCAGGGCCATATTCAATACTGAGCTGAGACTGGATGTTCACAAGATCAGGATGACTGTTGATAACCGCCAGGGTGATTTTGAAGTGAAATGCAGTCGTCGACTGATAATTTCAACTCTGATGAACCTGATAGATAACTCCATCTGGTGGCTTGACAATAAATGGGGCAAACTGGAAAACAAGAAACGCATACATATTACCATATCAAAAGAATTTAAAGGCGGTCCGGCCATTGTTGCTGCAGATAACGGCCCTGGTTTCATGGATCCTCCAGAGTATCTAATTGAGCCATTCCTCAGTCGAAAACCGGATGGAATGGGACTGGGCCTTCACTTGGCTGATCAGGTCATGAAGGTACAAGGTGGAAAACTGGAATTCCCGGAACCAGGGGATTTATCACTACCAAAGGGCTTCGATGGCGCAGTGGTTGCACTTGTTTTCGGAGGTACGAAAAATGATAGGACTGACTGGGACCAGGGTGATAGTCGTTGATGACGATGAAAAGGATGCTCTGCCTATACTGAAGGCGTTTGCAAAAAAGGGCATTCCAACAGCCTTCTTTGATGGCAGTCGCAGGGGTTTGCCTCTAAAAGGTAATCGCTTTACCGGTGTCCGGTTGGCAATCCTTGATATGGATCTAATCGGAGGTGGTGCCTCCGAAAAATCAAAAGCCGCAGCTCTTGTAAAATGTCTTGTAAATATCTTAAGCCCCAATAATGGGCCTTATGCTGTGCTTGCCTGGACTAATCACCCTGATCTGCTTAAGTTTTTCGAGGACTATGTGTTTTCCGCAAAAAATGTTCCAAAGCCCATTTTTTCAATCATGCTCACAAAGGCAGAATGTCGAAATAAAAGAGAAAAACTCGGCAATCTGGAGGTGATTTCCAAAAAGCTCGATCATAAACTGACGCAGGTAAGTCCTCTAATGTTTTTGCAGGCATGGGAAGAGAAATGTTTTTCAGCAGCTACTCAAGTATCAAACACTCTTTCTGATCTTGCGTCCAGCGGTGTTGCTGAACTTGATGAATGGCGCAGCCTCTGGAAGGCTCAATTACTGGAGCTGATGCATGCCATGTCTGAAGAAGCAGTTGGAAAGATCCTTGACAAGGATACAATTTTGAATGGTCTTTATAGTTCACTAAATCCACTGCACACAGACCGGCTGGAGAGTAATACTGCCGGATTATCTGCCTCCCTTGCAGAATATTCTACAGAAATTATTGCAGCTTCGGAGGATTGTGGTCTCGAACGGAAAGCAAGAATAAATTCAATGTTGCACCTGTCTTTTGAGAATTTGAGATATTTTACTGCTGGAAACATGTACAAATTCTCGTCAAAAATAGATCCGAACTGGAAGCTGAACCCCCATCAATTACTCGAAGACTTCATACAAGGCAAAAAGGGAGAGGAACAGTCATCAAAAAAAATTAACGAGGTATCAAAGTCTTCTGTTCCCGTTCTTGTTGAGGTAAGTGCAGCCTGTGATCATGCTCAGAAGAACATACGTATAGCCCGGTTTATCTTTGGTCTGATCATTCCAGCCGCTGAGAGAAAAAAGCTGAATTACAAGGCTGACTTTATATGGGAGTTTGGACCATTTTTTCTCGAAAAACTGATAGCTGATGCAGGTCAATATTACTTTTACTTCAGTGCCCGTGACATAGTAACGCTTGAACTTAAAAAAGCACTAAAGATGAAAGTAGTAGCCAGAATACGTAGACAAGCTTTGTCTGACTTGCAGTCTTGGCTGGCGCACCATTCAGCAAGGCCAGGAATGATGTTGCTCCGGGACCGCTGATAGTCCCAAAAATCATACTTATAACAGATTAACGTTTGATGTGCATTCACCCCTTCCGCCAAGAGCGAATATAAAATTGCACTGCTATTCGATAGTCGGTAATCAAGAAATTAACACATCTATCTCATCTCACAACTTAATGCTATGGTTCTAAACTTTGCATCCAGCATACTTAATATTGCGGAGCCATTTTTCACGCAAGAATAATGACTATATCGTACTGAGAGAGAAACAATTCTGGAGAAACTACATGACTAACAGCATACGTTGGGGGCTGGATAACCCGCATCCGTTTTCGCAGATGAAGACGGAACTAATTTGGGAAGGGAAGTATGACGAATACGGCAACAGGCGGGCGGTGGATATTGCAGGTTGCGCTATGCCGCTTCAGAGGATCGAGACTGTGGATGAACCCGCGTCACGCGCGCATGTGCAGGACAAATTATTTGATCCTGTCAAGGCGCACCAGGACGATTTCCGCAACAGGCTGATATGGGGTGATAACAAGCTGGTGATGGCAAGTCTATTAAAAGAGTTCAAGGGAAAGATTGATCTGATTTATATTGATCCGCCGTTTGATGTGGGGGCTGATTTTACGATGAATGTGCCGGTTGGTGACGGTAAGGAAACACTTGGTAAGGATCAGTCGGCGTTAGAGATGGTTGCTTATCGGGATATGTGGGGGAAAGGAACTGATTCGTATCTTCATATGATGTATGAAAGACTTGTTCTTATACGTGATTTATTGAACGAGAAAGGTAGTATTTACGTACATGTTGACTACAGGATGTCTGGATTGATTCGAGGATTATTGGAAGATGTGTTTGGTAATTTTCATATGCTCAATGAGATCATCTGGTGTTATGTTGGAGGTCGAGTACCCAAAATTGCGTTTGGTCGACGGCATGATTCTATATTTCTTTTTAGCAAATCTGATAAATGGAAGTTTAGTTGGCAAAATGTAATGGAACCACTATCACCAAAACAAGAAGCAAGATACAAATATAAAGACGAATATGGCCCATATCGTCTAATGGGTCGATGTCTTAAGGGAAGCCCCATACGAGCCTCACGAGACATCTCACCTGAATGGGAGAAAACGCATCCTGAACTTGTATATCGATATTACATGAAGGAAGGAACTCTATGCTTAGACTACTGGAATATCCCTGTCATCAATCAAGTGGCGGCTGAGCGAACGGGATTTCCAACGCAAAAACCAGAAGAACTGTTGGAACGAATGATTTTAGCATCTTCTGACGAAGGCGATCTCGTTGCCGATTTCTTCTGCGGCTCTGGCACCACCGGCGCAGTTGCTGAAAGACTCGGTCGCCGCTGGATTATGGCAGATCTTGGCAGGTTTGCGATTCATACCAGCCGCAAACGCCTCATTCAACTCCAGAGAACACTTCACAAGGAAGGCAAACTATACCGCTCCTTTGATGTTTACAACCTTGGCCGGTATGAACGGCAGTGGTGGCAAAAGGAGCGTCTTGAAGGCGCAGACGAAGAACATCGCAGGGTGGTCATGGATTTTTACAGGGCGGAACCTCTGCCGAATACCGCAGGGCTTTTGCATGGCCGAAAAGGACAGGCGTTTGTACATGTGGACGGGATTGACAGCATCTTTACACGCGATGAATTACGTTCTGTGGCAAAAGCTGCAAAAGAGGCAGGCGCAAAAGAAGTCCACTGTCTTGCATGGGAATTTGAGATGGATTTGCGTCTTATCTGCCATGAACTGGAGGCGTCTCATGGCATAAAAATAAAGCTCATTCCGATTCCCCGTGAAATCATGGAGAAAAACCGCACCAGCCCTCCGCCGTTTCTTGAAATGGCCGTACTTGAAGCAGAACCCGTTTACAGGAAAAAACAGGGCAACCGTGTTGTGGATATGAAGCTCACCAGGTTCCTGCCAAGCCTGGCGGAAGTTCCATCCAAGGAACTGGAAGTTCTTAAAGAACGGGCCATCAAAAGCGGATTTGACTTCATAGATTTCTGGGCAGTTGATTTTGATTGGCACGAGGGCAAGCCCTTTGAGCATCACTGGCAGGATTTTCGTACTCGCAAAGATCGGGCGCTTAAAACCGTCAGTGATTTTGGATATGACAGATATTCGGGAAAAGGCAGATATACTGCCTGCGTGAAGGTGATAGATGTTTTTGGCGCTGATACAAGCATAACTGTTGAGGTGAAAATATGAGCAGTCCAGTAATCAACCTTGCCGCCCTTGAACCTTTGTACGCACCCCACGAAGAACCGAATTTTCACAGGGTTCGCTCTGAAAAAGGTCAACCAGCAAAGGTTGTCAAGGGACGCAGGCCTTCCGTCATTTCCATCGCACACAACCTTCGGACTTTTTTAAAAGCCTGGCGGGAAAACGATTATGCAGGTGCATCCGATACGAAGCGAGATCTGCTTTACCACTGGTTTGAACAGGATCATATTGTTGAAATTCCAAACGGTGAACGTCTTCCGTTTTGCTATTATTTTTGCCAGCGTGAATCGATTGAAACGCTGATTTATCTTTTTGAGGTCAGGGGAACAAGAAATCTGTCTTCTATTATTGCTGAATTTGGCGGAGAGGACCGAGAAACCGCAGCGCTTGGCGTAAATCCGGATGATGACCAGTGGGCCAGATATGCATTTAAAGTTGCGACAGGCGCCGGCAAAACTAAGATCATGAGTCTTGCTGTTGTTTGGAGTTATTTTCATGCCTTGAGGGAGAGTGATTCTCCAATGACAAAACATTTTGTTGTTATTGCGCCGAATCTCACTGTCTTTGAACGATTGAAAGAGGATTTCAGGCCTGAAGGTGGCGGACCCGACATTTTTTTTAAAGATCCCCTCGTCCCGGTTGCATGGCGCGGAGACTGGAATCTTTCTGTAGTATTGCAGGATCAGGCAAGCGGTGCATCCACAGGCGGCACCCTTTACCTTACAAATATTCATCGTCTGTATGATATTGGAAAACGGAGGAAGAAAAAGGACGAAGAAACATACGACTGGATGGGGCCGGCTGTTTCCAGACAAAAAGCCCTTGATACGGGCCGGGAACTTCGAAAGCGGATTACGGGCCATAATCGTATAATGATATTAAACGACGAGGCTCATCATCTTTGGGATCCGGGATCGGCATGGAACGAAGCGATCGGTTTTTTGCACAATGAAATTAACGAAAAAACAGAGGAAGGGCTTGTTGCTCAGCTCGATTTTTCAGCAACACCAAAGGATAATCATGGCCGCATTTTTCAGCATGTGGTCTGCGATACGCCTCTTGGGGAAGCAGTGGATGCAGGAATTGTAAAAATCCCGATTATCGGGCGCGGCGAAGGGTTGTCCGAACGTACGAGTAATGACGCATCGGAACGTTTTGAACAACACTTGATGATGGGGTACCAGAGGTGGCTTAAATCAAAAGAGGAGTGGGAAAAGAGCGGTAAAAAGCCCCTGCTTTTTGTTATGGCGGATGACACTGAGGCTGCGGATCAGATTGCAAACCGTTTAAATGCAGATCCTTTATTTGATCAATTAAATGGAAAGACTGTCAATCTGCATACAAACCTGAAAGGTAAAATAAAGTGGATCGGCGGCAAAAAAAGAGGCTATCCGGTTTTTGTTGAAAGTGAAAAGGAAATCAAAGAAGATGATTTGGCAGCTCTGCGTGAACTGTCCCGCGATCTTGATTCAGGCAAAAGCCCATACCAATGTATTGTTTCCGTCCTTATGCTCAGGGAAGGCTGGGATGTCCGCAATGTTACAACTATTGTTCCGCTTCGCCCCTATACAGCAAAGGCTAATATCCTGCCGGAACAAACTCTTGGACGCGGCTTAAGGCGTATGACCCCTCCCGGCGGTGCTGCTGAACTTGTTACTGTTGTCGAACATAATGCATTTGTAAGCCTTTATCAGCATGAACTCAGCCAGGAAGGCGTTCCGATTGAGGTGGTTGATGTCGACAAGGTTCCAAAGAGCACGGTTACAATCTTTTCCGACAGAGAGAACAAGGATTTAAGCAGACTTGATATTGTTCTGCCTGATGTTTCTCCTGGTTTCACGAGAACTCCGGTTCTGGAAAATCTGACTGTCGAAGATATTCGAAAGACTTTTTCCAGATATGATTCCTTGCCCCTCGGCAGCAAGGGAAAAGACGAGATAAAGTATGAAGGGCGTCATCTTTTGACCAATGAAGTGGTGGAGAAGATGAAAATAAGCCTTCCCCTTCTTGAAAGCGGAATAGGCGCTGTTTCATATTATCGAGAAGAACTTGAACGGATTGCCGGACTTCGCGGTTCTCACAAAATTCTAGCGCCTCTTTTAGAAACTTTTATTACAGAAATTCTCTTTGAAGAAAAAACAACACTTTTTGACCAGCGATTGGTAAGCCGCCTTGCCGATAGCGATGTAAGGGAACATATCCGGGCTGTATTTGTACCGCTTATTCTTTCACGCACAACTATTAAAGAAAATAGAAAACCGCGGACCAAGGGATTCCCGGTTTCTAATTGGAACCCTTTTCAGGCAACGCATTCGGAACATAATCCGGCAATTCCTGCTGCGCATACCCTTTTTAATCTTGTCCCGTGTAATCGTGCGCTGGAAGTGCTTATGTGCAGATTCCTCGATCATGCACCGGATGTTAAAGCGTTTTGTAAAAATGCCGGGCCTCAGGCGCTTCGCATTGATTATCTTTCGGAAAAAGGGAGGCTCTCTTTTTATACACCTGATTTTATTGTTCGGATAAGCGCAAAAGAGCATATCCTGATCGAGACCAAGGGGCGTGAAGATCGTGACGTTCCGCTTAAGGCAAGGGCTGCTGTCGCATGGTGTGAAGCAGCATCACAAGAAAGGGAGAAATGGACCTATCTATATGTCCCGCAGGCAGTCTTTGAGGACCTCACTGACAATAAGCTGAAGACCCTTTTAAGGATGTGTAAACCGTCATTAAAAAGGCTGATTACCGAGGTCATACACCCTCAGTTGAGCCTTCCATTTGGAGAACCGGAACCAAAGGAGGATAACGGCATATCCGCATTTCTTTCCGATGTAAAATTTAAACAACTTCCTTCCAGATATCAAAAGGCAATAGCCCAGGCTGTAACTTTATTTCATTTTTTACAAAAGAAGGAAGACGTGTCTCTTGCGCCCGTTTTTACACCGCTGCTTGGTCCTATGGATGAAGCTTCCAGGGGTATGATCATGCGGGCGCTGAAGGATGATGTTCCGGCAGAACGAGTTAAGCAGCATGAGTTTTTTCGTCCTAATTTGACAGATCTGCCCACGGGTGAGGCGAATTTTCATGTGCGGCAGGCCACGAACTTAGAAAGAACTTTAGTGGACCAGAACGGGTTGATGCCGATAGGACTTTTGCGTTGGTGTCTGAATTATGCGAGTACAACGCGAAGGAAGGTCGGAGGTGTTTTTGAGGCTGTGTGCAACCGTTTTACCGATGTGTCTCAGACTGATTTGTTTTCTGTGATAGATGCTATTTACAGTTTCAGGAATGAATACATAGCCCATCAGGATCGGGAACTGAGTGATCTGGAACTCGCGAAACAGGCGCTGATCCAGTGGGCAAGCGGATTATATAAGATATGGAATTTGCGCTGAAGGGGTTGATCTTCTTAAAAAAAAGATAAAATGGAGTCTACTATTGACCCATGTCAGATAAAATATTCGATGAGAAAGATGGCGATCCTGCATAAGTTTACCCTGTGTGGGATGATGACTATTTAAAAAACATCAGGATTGATGAGAATTATCTCAAAGGGATCATTTTGCAGATCCGCGGCAAACTAAAGGGCAATTATTATATTATCACACCTGAGACCTGCACCCTTATTGGCGATACGACCATGAAAAACAGTGCCGGTAATGATGTGCATTTTAAGATGCTCAAATTCCCTTACAAAATATTGAGAGATGTCTCTCGCAATTTTCAAATACAGCAGCTGATTTTATTATCAGTAATGCCGGTTAATAAGGAAAGGGGGGGCAGATATTATGATTTCACCTGATATAAGAAAAACTATTCTGGAATGTGCTCGTGAGTTTGATGTGAAAGCAGTATGGATTTTTGGATCTTCGCTTGAAGATGATTCTGTTGCGCGTGATATTGATTTGGCCGTCGAGGGAATTTCACCAGAGCTGTTTTTCAAATTCTATGCCCGTCTCTTTATGGCTCTTCCTAAGCCTGTTGATCTTGTAGACTTGTCGCAGGACATTCCAATAGCTTCAATTATTCGTGCCAAG
>SDBS01003793.1_pt1 | contig 14832 bp, 18 predicted proteins | sample 2277091 | NCBI WGS metagenome assembly SDBS01 (sample SAMN10404972, study PRJNA504765) | marine sediment metagenome | isolation source: marine sediment core GS10_PC15, 163 cmbsf | place: Arctic Ocean: Southern Knipovich Ridge | collected 2010
CTATCAGATGAAGACATCAAGCGCCTCCAGAAAGTGTATCAGCGACCAGTAGCGGGACGTGTCATCGATGCCATAATAGCTTTTGAGGAGACTAGGATCTACGCCCAGAAAGCTGAAGAAAGCGAAGAAGCCGAGACCCCAGAGGTGGCTAAAGATGTCAACGGAATCCCTGAGGACGAGACCCTGAGGTAGCTGAGTGACCGACGCGCGCAAAAGTGATTTCAACAATAAACTATGTTGATAAGGGACAAATAAAGGATAATTTCACTTTATTCCCTTTTTTTATTTATTCAATATTGAACTATTGAAAAAAAAGTTGTACAACCTTGATGAAAATATTGTACAATCATATTGAATTTTTTGACGGCTTAAACTCCGAAATGTGCCTCTTTTTTGAAATTAAGCTGTCGTATTGTTGGCATTTGAAAATGATGGACTTTACAGACTGTAAAAACATGTTGAAAAGTTGGTAAAATCATGGTTTTATGGAAAATCTTGAATGGTTTGGTCAATGATTTTATGGTTCAAGAGTGAACGGACGGGCGGAGTGAACCAAGTTTCAAAGAAATAAAACATAAACATAAAAATCGACGGTTTAATTGTTGGATGTACAACGATCTTTTTAAGCGGTTCATTGGATAGTTGGAAAAGTAAAGCTTTGGCAACAGTGGAGGCAACAAGATTAGAATTTTTCTTTACAAGTTATAGACGAGAAAGAAAATAGTTTCAAGATTTTAAGTTCTCCTTTCAGAAGATACTGTTAAGTTATTTGTGATAGAAAAAATCCACTCAAATTTGATTAGGAACATTGGAAAGGAATGGATTGTTGCAGGGAGGCAAGGCGGTAAGAAGCTTCTGAGTGCGTATTAACCGTCAGTGGGTGATGCCACGGCTCAAACGCATGGGTGCGACTTCCAACAATCCATTCCCCAAAAATCAGGTTTTCCTAAGTCACCAATCAACCATGGATTTAGGAATGTAGACCCCCATTTTTTGGAGAGACATCTTTTCAGTTACATAAATTGGAAACAATGCCAAATTATGCATAAAGTGTTTAGGAACAAGAACAGGTTCTTTTAAGTCTAAACGTTCAATTTGAAGACTACGTTCAATTATCACACGAAATAGTTTTGCAAGATGGGAATAATAATACTCAACAAAATCTTTTGTCGACCAAAAATTCTTTGAATTTTTAGGCATTTTTAATTGTTCTCCAGCACTTAAAGAGATTTTTTTAGGGATAGGAAGTAGCCCAATATAGCTTTTTCCTTGAATTGAGAGAGATTCTATTGCTTTGATATGAATCCATTCATCCCTAGCTCTTTGTAACTCGAAAAACCAAGGTTCAAGTTTCTTGATTTTATTTTTTAAAAAAACATCTTGATATACCGAATCCCTAAAAAGTTTCTTCTTGAAATCCCTATCTCCTTTTTCATAACCTAATTCAAGCAATTCATTAAGAAAAACTGCCATTGAATCTAAAGCAGATTTCGTATGGATTAGACAATCGGTTACACATAATGAATGTGCAGTTTGTCTTAATGGGTCAAAGAAAACACTGTTGGGTTTGGCTGCTTTTGCCAGTTCTTCTTCTATGTAAATCGCCTTCAATCCAACTAACTTTACCCATTGAATCTTGCGGAGGCTGTGTCGAAGAGATTCATATATCTGGGTTTTGCCTTTTTTTTCAACTATCAAACCTAATTCAGCAAGTTTTCTTGGACTATACTCTGGAAGGAGTTGAGGTATGATTTCTCTGAAGAAAAGGCTACCATCCATTTTTTTGGGAAAATTTGGAAGACTCATAAAATCGCAGATCCTAGGGCAGATTACGATAATATATTTTGTGATTTAATATTTTCGTTTATTGAGGTTGTGTTGGTATCTTGTGGGTATACCACAAGCTATATATATTATTAGGTAGCTTATAGTATACCTGTGGGATACCAATGGGATGTAAATATTGTGACTCCAAAAAAATCGTGAAAGATGGCAAAGTTAAAGGTAAACAAGTCTTCAAGTGTAAAGACTGCAAGAAACGCTTTTACATGAATGGTAAGTTTGCTAAAATGAGAACCAACAAGAATCTCATAGTTGCTGCAATTAATCTTTATTATGATGGGTTGTCTCTCCGCAAAACTCAAAAGAATTTGGAAAGACTGTTCGGGGAGAGAGTTAGCCAAGTTACTATCTTGAACTGGATTAGAAAATATTCGATAATTGTTAAAGAATACGTGAAAACTTTAGTTCCTCAGCTTTCAGGATTATGGCACGAAGATGAAACAGTAATCAAGTGTGAAGGACGAAACATTTGGTTCTGGGAAATGATAGACGAAGACACACGCTTCTTAGTGGCGTCTCACCTTTCAGGAACAAGAACACTACAAGACACAATAGCTATATTCAAAAAAGGCTACGAACAAAGCAAAGTACGACCAAGAGCCGTATTCGTAGACGGTAGCCACGTTTACAAAAGGGCATTCAACAAAGTTTTCTATTCCAGATACAAAGCTGACCGCGTAGAATTAGTTCAACGAGTAGGAATCAGGACAAGAGAAACAAACAACATAGTCGAAAGACTACATGGAACACTCAAAGACAGAACCAAACCAATGAGAGGACTAAAAGCCTATGAATCAACAAAAGCAATACTCGAAGGCTACACCGTTCACTACAACTTTGTAAGAGAACACCAAAGCTTAATGGGAAAAACTCCTGCCCAAGCTGCAAGAACAAATGCTCCTTCCAACTGGAAGGGATTGATAGAAGAAGCAACAAAATATGAGGCAGAGTTGTTTGCTAGAGTAACAAATCAGAATAATAACAAGAAAGAACAAGGAATAAAGGTGGTGGCAAAATGAGAAAAATTCTCGTATCATTACCAACCGACATCGTTGACCTGATAGATAAAGACCTCATAGGCAAACTTGGGGAGGGATACTCAGACACATTGCGAACAATCATAATGAATTGGTTATCAGAGAAAGGTTATCTCAATATAGGTTATAAAAATGAAAAGAGTGAAGAAGTCGATCTACTAGACACTATGCTTTGTAGTCTCGTTGAATTATTAGAAGAAAAGGGCATATTAACTCAACAAGAATGGGAAAAACGTATTAAACAGCGAGTACTAATAGAATAAATAATGGTTTGAGGGGTAATGACAAGCACACGTTTTCCCACAAGCCTACTTGCGTTAGGATCGCAATATTATATACATGTGAACGATACTGTTAAGTTATTTGACCCAAAAAAGAAAAAGGGGAAAATGGTTATTTCGGGTTTGAAGTCTTAATGAATCTTTCGATGAAGCCTTTAAGACCAAAGTCCGTTAAGAATTCTTTGCCTTTTTCTGTTGAGCTATACAATGGATAAACTCGATTTTTATCGTTCTTTTTCCTTCCGTACTTCGTCTTCAGCCATCTTCCTTAATTCTTGTTCCATCCGTGCGCATAAAAACTATTCACCTGAAAGTTACAGTCAAAAACATCATAAATATTGTAGACCTCAAGAAAATTCTGCAGAATACTTATGTTGACCTTACACAGGCACATCCCCATTTTTCTGTTACTCTTTTTATGAAGAGAATAACATTATGAGAATGTTGGTGTTATAACAAATTGGAATACGCGTTGTTGTTTTTTATTGAAATTTTAGATAGGTATGGGATCTAGTATTTTTGATAGTTTTGTAGCTGTCACGAAGTGTCACTAGTACTGAGGGGTCTATTCAAGGGCCTATTATCAACCTAATGAGATGTGGCATCACAAGTGTTCATAGACCTATTCAAGGTGGTGTATGTTCGAGGAGTTTGGTGTCAGAATGTTGATGTTATCTTCACATTTTGGTTTCCTCAGAGCTTACTGAACTTGGAAAAGCATTGGGAGGGGGAGAGGGATGGAGGGGTTCTGCCAGCCTTCATAACCTTCGAGTGGAGCTCCAAAGGACTGGAAAGACTGAAAGCCTTCCTTGTCTTGAGGCTTATTCAAGTGCTACATTATGCATGGTGTGGCCGAAACGTAGGCGATAGAGGTATAGCTTGAGGTGGTCTCCACTTAGATTCCTACCCCTTTTAGGAGCTTTGATAGGTCCTTCCAACCTGTTTTAGGGTCCTCAATGGACCTCGATAGGTTTTTCTTCCTCTATAGAGGTATTTCTCGTTTTTCCAACCTTCCAGCTACCTACATCCTAGCTTAAAGATACCTGGAAAGCAACCTTTAGCCTACCCTAAGATAGCGCGCAAAAATAAATTCATTGTTAAACTATGTTGATAAGGGACAAACCCCTTTTTTCGGTAAAATCATGATTTTCAAAGGTCAATAATGTTGAATTCATTGACCAGAATTCCTTAAAAATTAACCCAATCATGTTAACGTGCAATGCACATGAAAACCTGAATTTAAGCCCCTTTTATGAAACGAGAATGAAATAAGGATGGAAATCAAAAAACATTAGTTGCCCTACGTTGCACCAACCATGTTAAAAAGTTGATGCAACAATGTTTAATGTAAAAATCCTTAGATTCTCAAAAGACTACGGAGTTTCAGGAGTGGATGACTTGACGTCAAACTTCCCTAAGTCATGCAACAGCAAAAATCTTTTTCAAACCACTCAGGAATTCATAAATTGAGCGCAGAAGACGATTCACAAAACTGTAAGAAAATCGTAATCTACCCCTTTTTAAAGAACATCTGAGATCTTGTTCAGAACACATGTAGACATCCCAAGAATTAAAGTTGGTAAAAGACAGAAACTTGAAACTCTAATTGATGAAGAGGCATTACTTTTAGCAAAATATCTGAGAGATGAACGGAAGAGTTGGACTCCTAGAATAGCTATTTTATGAAGGAAAAAGAACTATAGACTTGATGAGGTGGGTTGCTTGACAATTTATTATCTTTTGGATGCTGCTGTTTCAGAAAAGGAACAGGGCATAAAGCTAACTTTGTTCAACCCATCTAAAAACAAATGGAAAGAAATACTTGACACTGATTATCGACCATATTTTTTCATTCCATATCCAATCCCTGAAGACGATTTGAAAGTAATACAAGAACTCGGATTAGGGATAAGGGTAGTAGAGAAAACAGATCTTTTCACCCGACAAACAGTGAAATTAACTAGAGTAGAACTGAAAGATTTCTCTGATCTTTTACAATTGTCTAGAAAGTTCAGCAAGTCATGGGAAAAAGAGGTTCCCGTTGTTTCAAGTTACATGTACGATAACAACCTAGTTTTTGGAGCTCAATACAGGATTAAAGGTAAACAGATTGTTCCTCTTTTAGGGATTTCAAAAGAAGATTTGAAGACTTTCAGAAGAGCTTTTTCAGAGATAAAGAAAACAGATCCTGAAAAATACAAGCTTTCAAAAAGGTTGTTTATTCTTTGTTCTCAAACTGTTCCTGAAGTTTCTCTTGAAAGATTTGGATTAAGAAAAAAAGTTGACACAGAGCAACTTCATTCAATGTTCATGCTAGCAAGATTGGCAAACTTGCCAGTTCCCAAGACTTACAATAATCGAGGGGTAAGCACTTGGATAAAATCAATTTTTCACAACTACCTAAGAAAGAATAACATTTTGATTCCAACACCAAAAGAGTTGAGAAAAGGAGAAACTGTACATTCAGTCAAAGGAGCACTTACATTAACTCCAGAATCGGGCGTTCATTTCAACACGGTAGTCGTTGATTTTGATAGTATGTATCCAAGCCTAATTGATTCTTACAATCTTTCCCATGAAACAATTGACTGTGATCATGATAAAGATCGAAGAAACAAGGTTCCGAAACTTTTGCATTATGTTTGCACTAAACACAGAGGAGTTTATTCTATACTAATTGGCTCCTTAAAAGATCTGAGAATTCATTGGTTTAAACCACGATCTAAAGATAAAACTATAACGGAAGAAGAGTGCAGACTTACTGAAGCTACTTCCAAACTTCTCAAATTAATTTTGGTTTCAAGTTATGGCGTAGTGATAAAAATATACGGTTTATCCAGATCCTCTTTAGGAGAATCTAAGCTATAGTAAACCGTGAGTTAAAAGTTATTCAGGTTTTATTTTCTTTCAGAAACCGCCATTAATACAGGTTAATGGAATAAATTATGTCTTTAGACATTACGTTGTGTCTCGATTATTCTGGGTTTTTCTGTTTCATCACAGTTTAAATTTTTTTAAGATTTTTCGCCAAAGTTCCAGAATCACAAAATTTTTTTCTTGTTCCCACAACGAGCAACAAGAATAAACAACTGTCAATGATTGTTAAGCCACAAGCCCACGAAGAGGCTATACTCCCAGTCATATTAGAGAGACACGTTCAAAACGCAGTCTTTTTTTGTCTTCCCAATTTTGTGCGTTTAAATCGCATTTTTGGAAAGACTTATTCTTTCTGCACATTTTGTTTGCTCACCAGAATCTAATACGATTCTGCTTTTCTTTGAATATTTAAGCGTGTCGAAACAGCTTTTTTCGCTCACGATTTACAGAATTTCTTGAACATGTCAGGAACTATTTTTTTTAATCTTGGATGAATTTCTATCCATCTTCCCTTGTTGTAAAAGTTCTTGAAATAGGCATGGATAATTGGAGTAAATCTGTATTAACCAATTGCTCTATAGCTTTTGAATTTGTGAGTGAATAATAAACCCAATTGCATTCCTTTTGGGCGCGCACACAAAACATTTTCGTTTCATCTGATTCCATGACAAAGGAAAAAACATATTTAAATTTGTTGCGATTATATGTTATTTGAAAGAATATGGCTATATCGAAAAGTGATAAGAGGTTGCAGCGGTTAGCAGAATCTGGAATTTGCTCTTACGAAACTGCATCAGAATGTGCTGACGAACTAAGAGAACTGGCCGACAAAAAAATGAGTTTGGAAACCAGCAAAGCTAAAAGCAAAGTTTTCAAAGCTCTTGCAAGCGCCATCAGATTAAGAATTTTAGGTTTACTGTCTTCCCGTGAGATGTGTGTATGTGAAGTCACGGTTGCTCTTAATTTAACGCAGCCCAACGCTTCTCATCACCTGAAGATTCTAGAGAATGTTGGTTTCGTGAAAGACAGAAAGGAAGGAAAATGGGTTCTCTACAGCATAACTAATCCTGAGCTTTTTGAAGGCATCCGTAAACTGAACATCTTTTGATTCTTTTTCTAAGATATGATCATGCAAAATAATAGGTCGTAACAACAGATTTAAATACTTTAATATGTTTATGTATTTTTGGTAAGCCAATGAATATTGAGAAAGTTATCCTGAAAACTTCAAAAACAGACGTCACTGGATGTAGCACATGTGCTTATTTTAAGGCAGACAATCTGCGGCACGCAATAGCTAGGTTAAACGGAGTCTCAAAAGTTAAAGTTGACAAGATAACCGGTAAGGTTACCCTAGAATACGGCAAACAAAAAACTAATCTCTCCAAGATCACTGAACGCATTGAAAAGCTCGGCTACCAAGTTGAGATAATATCAAGAGAGGAAATCCAATGAGAGAACATGTAAATGGTGTTATATTAGTCGTTTTACTAGCGTTATTCGCTTTAGCAGGCGCTCTAATAACAGGAATTCAAGGAGCATACGTGCATGAAATTAGCATTGCTTTGACTTTGATCGCTGTTGCTTTAGGCTACCGCATTTATTTCCATGGCATTCGATCCCTGAGGCATGGAGACGTTACCGCCCAATTGTTTGCGACCATTGCTATCTTCATTTCCGTAGTAGCTGGTTTAGTCTTACCATCAGCTTCAGCCACTGGAACAGCAGAAGCAGTTGGTTACCTTACAGCATCAGCTATCGTAGCGTTCATAATACTTGCAGGTATGACACTTGAAGACTACATCATTCATAGAACAAGAGGTGCGCTTGAGAAACTCATAAACATGAGCCCCACCACCGCTCGCATACGTCGAGACGGTTTAGAAGTTGAAGTATCTATAGACAAGGTAAAATTAGGCGAAATCGTCTTGGTAAAACCCGGCGATAAAATACCAGTTGATGGAACAGTAATTTCTGGATACAGCACCGTTAATCAAGCAACAATAACGGGTGAATCAATTCCTGTAGAAAAGACAATTGGTGACCGCACATTTGCTGGCACCCTCAATGAACATGGAGCTTTGGAAATTAAAGTTGAAAAAATCGCTGATGACACTACGCTTGCTCACATCATTCAGCTAGTCGAGGAAGCTCAAGAGAAAAAGGCACCCATACAGAACGTTGCTGACAGATTTACCACTTACTTCTTGCCAATCATGGCAGTTTTGGCATCCTCTGTCTTTGCGGTCAGCTATTTCGGACTTGGTTTTGAGGTGGCACTGGTCAGAACCGTAACTGTTCTATTAGTGGCATGCCCTTGCGCTCTTTCAATAGCTGTTCCAGTCGCTGTTGCTGCAACCATTGGCAATGCCAGCATGAACAGCATAATAATCAAGGGTGGCACACACATCGAAAAGCTTAAAGATGTTAAGGTGGTCGCGTTCGACAAAACTGGTACGTTAACTGTTGGCGAACCCAAGGTTGTTGAGATCAAAACCGTTGGTAATTACTCTGATGCGGACATTATCAAGTATGCGGCAATTGCGGAGAAATTTTCTGAACATCCTCTATCCAAAGCCATCATCGCGAAGGCAGCTGAGATGAGCATGAAAATACCTGACCCCACAGAATTCAAAACTATTCCCGGACGCGGCGTGGACGCCCACTACGGAAACAAGCACATAATGATTGGAAGAAAGATGATGGAAACAGAGATTTCAGAAGAAGTGAACCAATTGATGAGCACAGTTGAAAGCGAGGGTAAAACAGCTATTCCCGTAGCACTAGATAAAAGTGTTATTGGCGTCATTGTTGTGGCTGACACAGTCAGGGAAAATTCTTTGGAAGCCATACAGAGGCTGAAACGTTTAGGAATCAAAACTGTTATGATAACGGGCGACAATATGCGGACCGCCAAATATATCGCTGAAAAGATCGGGCTTGATGAATACCATGCTGAACTCTTGCCAGAACAGAAAGTTGCGGTCATTGGAGAACTCAAAAAAGGTAATGTTGTTGCGATGGTTGGTGACGGTGTGAATGATGCTCCTGCATTGGCTAATTCGGACGTTGGGTTTGCGATGGGTGCAGCTGGCAGTGATGTAGCGGTTGAGACTGCAGACGTGGCTCTGCTTGGAGACGACTTGACAAAGGTTGAATATGCGATTAGCCTGAGTCGGAAAGCGTTTACCAGAATGAAGGGAAACATAGTTTATGCTTTCATCTGGAACATAATCGCATTGAGTTTAGCCGCTTTTGGTATCTTAAATCCAGTCCTAGCAGTTGTTCTTGCAGAAGCCGGATGTATATCAGTGGTAATCAACTCCGCCTTGCTATTGCGGAGTAAGCCAAAGCCTCTAATCAAGATTAGGAGATAGGTATCGCATTCAAAATAGAGACCTGCAACGCCTTGAAACTTGATGTAAGAATTGTAGAACGAATAACGCTTAACATAGTATTTATTGGTAGGAAATTGAGAAAAAAGGTTTCTGGAAAAAATAGTATGAAAAAAATTGAAAAGGTGATTTAATGGAAAGTGAAAAAGTAAAAGAATTTGTTAAAAAGAGATATGGCGAAATTGCTCAATCTGAACAATCTTGTTGCTGTTCTTCGTCTTGTTGTGGGCATTCAACGAAGGAAATTGCTAAAGAGATTGGATACTCTGAAACAGATTTAGTAAATGTACCTGATTCTGCAGTTTTGGGTTTAGGTTGTGGAAATCCTGTTGCCTTGGCTAATTTGAGAAAAGGTGAAACTGTTTTAGATTTAGGTTCTGGAGGAGGAATTGATGTCTTTTTGGCATCTAAAAAAGTTGGATCACATGGAAAAGTTATTGGCGTGGATATGACAAAAGAAATGCTGGAAAGAGCTGAAGCTTCAGCTTTGAAATATGGTTATAGAAACGTTGAATTTCGGTTGGGGGAAATAGAAAACTTACCCGTCGAAGATGAAACTATAGACACTATAATCAGTAATTGCGTGATCAATCTATCTCCGGATAAACTGAAAGTATTCCAAGAAGCATATCGAGTTTTAAAGCCAAATGGGAGACTTATGGTATCTGATATTGTTACAAAAGGAGAATTGCCAGAGACTGTTCGAAAAAGTTTTGACGCATGGGCAGGATGTATTGCTGGTGCACTTGAAAAAACCGAATATGTGGATACAATCAAAAGAGCAGGATTCAGAACTATAAAAATAATCTCTGAAAAGGATTACACAATTAACCTTTCTGATGACTTAACAGGGAAAGTTATGAGTGTCCAAATCGAGGCACTGAAATAGATTTAGGTTTGTTCAATTTGATCAGAACAGTAATGTTAAGTGATCAAATAAAAATATTAAATTGGTGAAAAAGAGATTTTGGAATAATGACTGATGAACAAAAGACTGTGATTGTAGCAGGTGGCGAGAAAAATTGTCGGAGAGATTGAAAAAAAGAAAAATATTGATGGAAAAACAGAAAAAGAAAAAGGTGCAGACAAAAATTTTGGTTGGTGTAGTCTGCTTAATTGTAATAGTGTTGGGGGGTGTTACGGCATGGCAATATCTATCAGCTCCTTCAGAAGATCCACCTGAGATAAAACCTACGGCTGCTCTTTTTTCTACTTACGAGTTTACTATGAATGATATTGATGGAACTCGATTTTCACTTGATAACTACCGTGGGAATGTGATTGTGATTCATCTCATGGCTGTTGGTTGCTCTGGACAGATAAACCCAATCAATGATAATCAACTTATTAAACTAAAGTCTCTTTGCAGTAGCTATTGTGACAACAAACCTGTTACGATTGTATCGGTTGCTGTGGCTACATGTGAGAGCAGTCGCCTTTCATGGCTACGGTCCACTTATGGTATTAGTTGGTTTTTGGGGAATGACTATGACGATGGAACAGTGGATATTGCTCAGAATTACGGTATGTATGGTGACGGAACAATTATTGTAATAGATAAAGACTTTCAAGTTCATGAAGCATATGGTGATGTTGGCGTTTCAACAATAAAGTCGAAGATTAACCAACTTTTGGAGGATTGAATACTGAGTGATTGAAGAATTTCTTGGGCTGTTTACTTTAGGAATCGTTACTTTTCTTTCACCCTGTTCTATTGCCCTGATATCCGTTTATTTGACATATGCTGTAGGCATAAGTAAAGACGTACGAAAAGGCTTCATAATTGGTTGTTGCTTCACTATTGCCATGAGCCTAGTTTTCTTCTTTCTAGGATACGCTATCTCTTCTCTAATTCCTGTAAATACTAATAGCTATCAACTCTTCTTTGCCCTCGCAGGTATTCTTCTCATATTTTTTGGCATCAACAATCTAGGCTTATTTAAGAAAGTTAATCGTGATAATACTGGGGGATTCGTTACTGAACAAGTTAACGCTTTAAGAATGAATGCTGTAATGCGTCTTTCAAAATATAATTATATAGTAGGTTCCTTTCTCTTTGGTGTAGTCATTTCTTTGGCTTTGGGTCCGTGCTCCTTATCTTTAGTTTTGCCAGCTATACTATTAACGATGTTCAGTGCACCGACACCTTATCACGGTGGACTTTTACTTTTTGGTTTTGGTCTAGGGCATGCTTTGCCTGTTATTTTATTAAGTACATTGCTGGGAACTGCACGAAAAGCTGTAAGCCAAAAAATTTCTCTAGCGGGAGAATGGTTAACAAAGATTTTTGGAGTCGCATTTGTTATAATTGGTATCGTCATGATTTATTATGGAATAGTGGGTTAATGAAAATGAAAAGTGACAAAGTGAAAGTTGAAATCTTTGTACCTTTTGGATCATGTTTCTGCAGTTTCTCGACATTTATAGAAAAAGTGGGACATGTAACCTCGAAGTATAAAGATTTGGTTGAAGTCCAAACGAAGTCAACAAAGTCTAGAGAAGCCACTCAACACGGTATCCAAGATATTTGCGTCGTTGTAGGTGATAAAAAATTTTTTCCAAATTTTGATGCGAAAAAACTTGAAGAAACAATACAAAATGAGTGCAAGACATGATAGGTTTACATGCTATATTTGACTATTCTGTAGTTCTTCATAATTTCAGGGTGAGGCAGAATGTCTGAAGAATATCATGGAATTAAACGCGACAACATACCTTGGAATCCAAAGATAAATTACGATAAATGCGCTAATTGTGGAACATGTGTCGACTACTGTAAACTTGGTGTTTACACTGTTGAAAAAGAGAAACCTGTTGTAAAGAATCCTAACAATTGTGTAGTATTCTGTACAGGTTGCGAAGGACGATGTCCTGTTGGTGCCATAAGCTTTCCCTCAAAACAAAAAACACGAGAATTGATAAAAGAACTGGAAAGTTAGTATTTCGTGGTCAAGTTGAAAATATACATAGGTTTTAAAGCCAATAAAAAACCAGAAATCTTTGAGTCAGAAACAAAACCAGTTAAAGAGACCCATTCACAATATGACTTTATTTATGGGCCATTCGAATCAGTTGAAAAGGCCCAAAAATATCTAATAGCAACGGGTGGTTTGGCATATGGAGATGGCTAAAATTACGCGTATTAATCACTGTAGTTGCACTTCTTATCCGAGAGTTCCTTTTAGTGCATCTGCTTTTAGTCTAAAAGAATTCATTACATCTTCATAGTATAGACATGAGTCATCTTCTTTTTCTGGGTCTTTTAGAGAACATCGTCCTTCTTTCCAGTTGATACAGGTACTGTGGTTACATATTAGGAGACTAATAAAAGAACATTGTTGAAAACTAGCTTTTTCCCAGAAAAGTAAGAAGATAAATGTTTGGTGCTCCGGCCGGGATTTGAACACAAATTTACTAGTAAAATACAGTTTTTAAAGAACTAAATGGTCGAAGTGAGGTAATTTTGGCATTCTTTATCTACACCTATTACATTTTGGGGAAAGTTTTGTGTACAAATCTATTTTTTTCCTTTGAAGCTACACCCCAACCCATAACACACCGATACCCGCCAAAAGGAAGGCAATCCCCCGCATATTCTGTTATTGTTTTATATTCAGAGGGAATAATTGTATGATTAACCGTCACATCTCGGTAAGCTATCTTATTCCAAAAGATTGGGTTGAGGATTTGGAAAGGATAACAGGGTAAAAAATGATAAAGATGCGCGTAATAGTTAACGGAGGACCTAAACTTGAACCGATTTTTGAAAATGGGATGGTTCTCCTAAAAATCCCCATGGACATGGTGAAACAGTATGTTTGAACATTTTGTGTTCACAGAAGATCACATGAAACACGGTAAAGATTGTTCCTCATGTGGTAAAAAAATCAACATTGGTGAAATTGTTCATCAGAGGAAAGGCAAGAGGAATCCTTTCTATTGTGAACAATGTTTTAAGCGCTTTTTCAAGCGTTGAGGGAAACCACTTAAACAAAAGACCTTTCTCTTATCTTTGCTGATTGAGGACAAACAACTAAAAAGCAACAAAATAGAGCGAATATTTCGGGGTTGAATTTTAACTCCCAAACCCAAGCATACGCGTGAAATCTATTAATGGAGTCTTCCTTGTCGTCTTCTTTGTGCAGCAAAGTTTTTTTCAACTTGGTCTTTCAAATCACCTTTTGGTTTATCATAGTTTATTTTACATGTTGGACAAGTCCACATATTTCTTTTAATAATATGGCCTTTGTTTTTTTCTTCTAGTTCTCTATCACACTTCGGACAATAAGGTCCCTCAGCCTATGGTTGACTAGAAACAAAAATTTCTGGTTCATATAATTGCCATTTAACTCCATAATCAATTACCATAAATGGAATACGAAATTCAATCCAAGAAGGTCTCATTATTGCTATTTCCACATTTTAGATAATTTGACTTAATAGTAAAAACTTTTAGCGCGGCCTGAACTGAAAAGGTTTTGGGGTGTGTTGTGGGGTTAAAATTTAACCCCCAAACCCAACGTGGATAAATGCTACAATTATCCGTCACCACAAGCTAAGCCACCCAATGCATTGATGTAGTTTTGTGCTTTCTCTCTTGAATCGTAAGGTCCATAAATAAAGTCAAATCTAGGATGAGTTTTCTTTGTTGGTTTAGTTTCTGACTCGATTATTTCTGGATTCTTATTTGCTTTAAATCCGATATAAATTCCCATAAAAATCACTAAACTCTTGTTTTAATTATTCCTAATTTAATACCTCTGGAAGGATAGAGTTAATTTCCTTGTTTTGTTGTAGGATAGACATCTCCCACATTTCCCCTTTTTTAGTTTTTGGAAAATGATTATTCTTGGTGCGGGGAGTGGGAACCCCACCCTAATTTACCAGTAAATAACGTGTGGACGTTAACCAAAATAAATTTCAGAAGAGAAAAAGAATGTTACATGTGTCGATATTTAAGTAGTTTAGAGTTGGCTCCGATAGTATAGTCCAGTTAGAACAGCCGCCATTGGAGATATTTCCCGCAACCCCCCTTTTTTTAATCAAAATCTTTTAACTTTTTTTGGTATCTCATCAATCCGTTTTTGAATTTCTTCTTCAATCTTAATTTTAGTCTTATTCTCAAAACTTTTCAAGGCATTATGAACACTCATTAAGTAATCGGCTAATTCAATCCATTCTTCTTTGTAGTTCTCTAAGGATTGGTTGTTTTTTTCATTGAATTGTTCTACTGTTAGTTGTTTTTTGGTCTTCGACTCTTGTGTCACTACTTTGTTTCATGACTTTATGAGAATCGTCATCTTTTTGAAATTTTTCTCTCAAGATTTTGCAAGTTCATCTTTCTGTATGTTGTTTAAACCTTAACATGTTTCAGTTATCGATTTCATTGAAAACATAGTT
>SDBS01003794.1_pt1 | contig 14831 bp, 12 predicted proteins | sample 2277091 | NCBI WGS metagenome assembly SDBS01 (sample SAMN10404972, study PRJNA504765) | marine sediment metagenome | isolation source: marine sediment core GS10_PC15, 163 cmbsf | place: Arctic Ocean: Southern Knipovich Ridge | collected 2010
AACAATTACACCAGAAAGAACTATGACTGTAGCCGATTTATTACAAGAACTTAACTTGGAGAACAAGTATTTCGGCATACTAGTCGATGGAAAGAAAGCAAGTCCTGATACAGTTATAAATGAGCAGTCGGAAATTGTGATTCTCCCCCATATTGCTGGTGGCCAATAAAAAAAATAATTTCTTTTTTTATCTCTTCTTTTTATTTGTGCAATTAATGAGATAGTTTGATCATTTTAAGGTAATTTTCATTAGATCTTTTGCCAATATGGTATTAGAGAAGATTTCTTTTGCTTCATCTAGTAATATCTGAGCATCTTCTTGATATCTTGAAGAAATATGAGTCAGAATTAGTTTTTTAGCATTCATTTTCTTAGCATCTAATGCGGCATCGACCGATGTAGAGTGTTTTTTATCTATTGCTGTTTCTGCTAAAGATTTTGCGAAAGTAGCTTCATGTATTAGAATATCAGAATCTTTTCCTAATTCAATTAAAGAATCACACGGTTTTAAATCTCCAGAATAGGTTATTTTTCTTCCTAGTTTTTTAGGTTCAACAATTCCTTCTTCAATAGGATTAATGATTTTTCCATTAAATTCTACAGGGATTCCTTCCTGAAGTTTCTTCCGAAGATAACTGTCAGGTATACCCAATTTATTTGCTCGTTCTGGATTAAATTTACCATAACGAAATTTTTCAATGAATGCATATGCGTAAGATATTACAGAGTGGTCTACTAAGGTATATCTGATTGTATAGAATTTTGAGTCGTAGATAATATCATCCGTTATTTTTTTAGTAATAGTTGGGGTATCAGACTCTAATCCATCGTATTCGATCATCTCCTGGTTTTGATGATCAATTTCAATTATTTTAAACGAATATTGTGCTTTAAGACCAAGAATTTTTCTATGGAATTTTAAATAAAGAAAAAGATTTTTTGGACCAAAAATTATAATTGGGGCAGATCTAGCGTTTAAACTCAACCGAAAGAGAAAACCTGGAAGTCCAATTATATGATCACCATGAAAATGGGTGATAAAAATTTTCAAAGGTCTGTTAAATTTTAGATTAGCTTCAGCAAATCTACGCTGGAAATCTTCTCCACAATCAAATAGGAAAAGTTCGTTTCTAAATTTTATAACAATGGATGATAAATTTCGTTCTTTTGTCGGTGTCGCTGCCGCGGAGCCTAAAATTATTAGTTCCATTATCAAATTAAGATTTTTTACGTAAGTGAGAGAGTTCTATTCTCTGTTCCATATTATCTTTTTTTATCTCATCGTTTATATTCATTAGTTCTTTGATTCTTAGAGATATATGCGGATCTAGTTCCTTTTTTGTTTGACTCGATGTCTGAATATTAGAAGTTGCAATTTTATCATATTGAACTTGAACTTCATTTAATTTGTGATCTTTTTGCTTTAATTGATTTTCTAATTGTCTATATCTCTTTTTAATTTGTACTGCTTCATTTTTTATAGTTTGAATTTCACCTTCTTTCGTTTTTATTTGTTTCTGTAGAAGATCCACCGTCTCTCTTTGCATTTCTAAATTTCTATCTAATTCGTTTTGAGATTTCCCCAATTTACCAGCTGTACTTATTTCATGTTTTTTTAACTGCTCTTGAAGAGATCTTATTTTGACTTTTGCTTTATTTAATTTATTTTGCAAATCTTCTTTTAAATTCTTAATTATGGTTTCTGGGGGAGCTTCGCTTACTTCGAAATTGGCGGCTATTTCTGCTTTTTGTAAGGTCTCTACTTTATCTTTCAATTTTTTTATTTCATCATCCTTGTTTCCTAGTAGTTTTTTTAATTCATTCAATTCTTTTGTAAGAAGTTCAATTTCAGAAACTTGATCTCTTTTTAACTCTTTTACAAACGTTGATTTTTTTTTCAAGTTAATTATTTGACCTTTAGCTTTGTTAAGTTGGTTTTGAAGATCTTCTATTAATCTTGAAGTAATTGTATTATCTTGTTTACTTTTAGCATTAACACTGAGATCTTCTAATTTTTGGGTTAATTCAATAATTTCTAATGTTAAAATTTCTATTTCTTTATCTTTAATTTTTAATTTTTCGCTGATTTTATCACTCTTTGCTAAATCAGCCCTCATTTTATTTATTAAAGAACGCTGTTTATTCACTTTTTCTTGTAGATCTTTTGCTAAGGCATTAAGTGGTGATTTAGGTTTTTCTGGTATTCTGATGACACCAGAATCTCTAGTCATCAATTTTAATTTTTCCAATTCTTGCTGAACCTGTACCTTATCTTTCCTTAAATAACCCATTTTATTTTTTAATTCTCGTATCTGGTTTTCTCTATCATTGAGTTCAATTGCAAGTTTTGAGTCGCTTCCTTGTTTTCTTCTCTTTTTCTTTTTGTTATTATCTTCTTCTGGAATGAGTGCTTCTAGTCTCATAACAGTTTCTTCTAGTATATCGATTTTATCTAAAGATTCATCAACTTCACGTGATTTTCTCTCAATATCTTTTTCTAAAGATAAAATTCTCGATTTTAATTGATCTTCTGTCATTTATAAGAAACTCCTTTCTTTAAGAATTTAAATTAAATATACAATTTTAGAATTAAAATTTAACCTATTATAATTATGTGTTTTATCTTCTTTACGATTACTAAATAGTATTTTCGACTAATATAAATTAAAATCCTTGATATTAAAAAAATTTATCTTCTTGACAATTGGAATAAGGCTTAAAAAATTAAATATCATAAAAAATCCTAAAATTATTATAAATAAAATAAAAGGAATATATATGGAGGGCAAAGAAACGCGACCTAATAAAAAATTAGTATTAATAATCATTCCTATTCCAAGACTTAAAAGAAGGGAAGGTAAAATTATAAAAAGTGATTCTGTAAATAGAACTTTTCTTATTGAACTAACTTTTGATCCTATCGCCCGCATAATTAAAAAATCCTTCGACTTTTCTATGATTCCTGCTTTTTGATAGTTAAATAATGATAAAATGGCTAGCCCTGAAATGACAATAATTAAAAATATAGGGTATAATGATAAATTAGATAGGAAATTCAAATTCATATTAAAAACATAATCTAGTTTTAAATACGAGAAATCAGATCCCAAGTTTTTAGTGATATTATCAAGTTCTTGTTGGATTCCATTATAAGTATTGGGATCGAACTTAATTAAAATAATATTAATCTCATCATGCATTAAATCTAGCAGTTTTCTAGATTCATTAATACTTATATATCCCACATACCCGCTATAAAAACTATCTATAGCAACCCCTGAAATGTGGAAAGTTTTACCAGTCGCAGAGATTTTCAAACTTTGATCAAGAGCATAATCAAATAAATTATAAGCTAAGCCATCCCCTATAGTCATATTATCTAAAGCATCATCCTCAGTAAAAAACCTTCCTTCAATCTCAAAATCTTGAATAATAGTTTCAGGATTAATACCAATTATTGGAATATTGTCTTGTCGATCTTTTCCTACAACTATATAAGTATCATCTTCAGCAATATGAATTCCTTGAATTTCTTCAACACTATAGAAATTAATTAATCGTTCTTCTACCAACTCAACCCCATCTAGATCTTTAATTTCATTAATAACACTACCATTGAATAGATATTGTGGATCGGTAAAATTTATATCATCTTCACTTATCAAAAGGTTGGGATTTGAAAACATTTGATACATTAGAGAATAGTTATTAATAACTTCTTCATGCCCTATTACGATAATATTTTCATTTTGAGATTTAGAAATCCATTCATTAGATGAAGTACTTAAGATGATTGTTCCTAAACCCAATGTAAAAATCAACAAAGAGATAATAGTAAAAATAATAAGATATCTTATAAATTCCCCTTTTTTTCTTATAGTGTTAATTATTGCCATTCTTAAATTAAAACCTAATGAAGCAAGCCATTTTAAAATGAAGTTTAATTTTTGTGAGGCATCATAGTTATATGGGATATCTTTTGAGAAGGTTTTAATAATTGATTTTCCTCCAATTTTTCTTAATACATACCCTGTTATAAGAAAAATACCAATTAAACTTGAAAAAAACATGATTGGGGTATATATAAGATCAATATAAAAAACAATTGAAAAGTTGAAGAATTCCATGATTAATACAAATACTCCATAAAGAATGAAACCTAAGACTAATCCGAGAAAGAAACCGATTAAGAATAAGATATAAGATTCAAGCAGATAAAAACCATATAATTTTCGGGGGAGAGTCCCTAAAGCTCTCATAATTGCAATATCTCGTCTCTTTGAGAGAACTAAGGTAGTTGTCACTACAACTATTAAGGCAACAGATAATATGACTAATAAAATTTGTATAATACTGTTAAAATTTTTATAGACAACATAAATCCCTCCAGAAAAGAAATTACTGTTGATAAAGTCAGGTCTTATGAAAATATTTAAACCTAAAGCTGATGTGAAATATATTAAAAATTCTGTAAATGCAACAACTAACGTTATCAGCAGTAAAAACGGATAGTTAGACCGTTTTTTTCTGAAAAAATCTTTTAACGCGAAGTCAATAGACGACATTTCTTAGCTTTTGTTTTTATGGGTTATTTCTTCATTTACTATTTTTCCGTCATCAAAATCTATAATTTTGTCTGCCAACCCTATTAAATAATCGTCATGAGTGACAATTATTATAGTTTTTATGGCGTTTTTTAATTCTTTAAAAAGATCTCTGACAATTTGGCTAGTTTTTTTATCAAGGTTGGCTGTTGGCTCATCGGCTAAAATAATTGGTGGATCGTTTGCTAAAGCACGAGCTATTGCGACTCTTTGTTGTTCTCCTGCAGATAATTGAAATGGTAGATGTTCTCTCCGATCATTCAAGCCTATTTTTTTAAGTAAACTTACTGCTCTTTCTCTTCCCATTTTTAATCCTACACCTGAAAGATTAATTGGAAAAATTATGTTTTCCTCTGCGGTGAGGGTGCTAATTAAGTTATAATTTTGAAAAACAAAACCCGAATTTATTAAACGCCAAGTCGATAATGATTCTTCTTTTAAATCAGATATTTTTATACCTAGGCTAAATATTGTTCCATTATTAGGAGAATCTAATCCACCTATTAAATTTAACAATGTAGTTTTCCCTGCCCCGCTTGGACCTCTAATAACTACAAATTCCCCGTTATTTATCGAAAGAGAAATATCATCTATGGCTCGAACAATATAATCCCCAATCTCGTAGTCTTTCACTATATCACTACATATAATTGCAGGCTTTTCGAAAGATTCACTAATCTTGTCATTTCCGGATGGATCCTTAATATTCGATTTTTGTGGATCTTTTTTTGGTTTTGACACGGCTTTTATAATTAATGTTGATTTATATTTTTAGTTCCAATTTTTATTAGTTGTTTTATAGACTAAAAAAATTAAAAAAAATAACATTTTCTAATATATATTAACCTATTAATTTTATATTAGTATCACTTTAATTTGAAGATCAGAGATGATTTATTTAAAAAACCTCGAAATTTACATCTTAAAACTAAGTATAATCTCAAGATTTAATGTTTACCTGATTTAATTTAAAACTTAAATTAAGTTTAAATACTTAAGTTACATAATTATACATGTTTTAAGAGGGAAGATCGAGAATTATAACTAATATCCCCTAGACAAGAGTGGTATCCACTAATGTGAGGAAATTTCCTAATCAAAATGGTAAGTAATTTTATCAAAAATCTTAAACACATTTTTTAAGATTTTAATTACTTCTCATCTCCCCTCTTTCTCTTTCTTTAACTATATGTTATTTTAAGTAAAATTCTTTTTTTTTTAACTGTAAACTAAGATTTAAAGGATACTTTTAATTTATTTTTTTAACTTTAAATATTATAAAATTTTAAAGAAAGGATATCTAAATGGATTTTGAGAATTTAACAGAATTAGTAATTGAATTAGAAGTGGATGACATAGCGGGAGCCGTGACTGAAGCACTTGAAGAAGGAAAAGAAGCTTTTGATATATTAAAAGCATTAACTAAAGGAATGGATGAGGTTGGCAGACGATATGAGGAAAAAGAATATTATTTAACGGAGCTCGTTTTAGCAGGAGAAACTATGAAGGAAGCATTCATAGTATTGAAACCAGCGTTAGCTGCTGCTGATAATTCAGAAGAGAAAGTAAAGATTATTCTTGGAACCGTGAAGGGAGATAATCATGACATAGGAAAAAATATATTAGGTTCCTTGTTATTAAGTTCTGGTTTCGAACTTTATGATTTAGGTATGGATGTAGAAGAAAATACTATAGTGGAAAAAGTAAAAGAAACTGGTGCGACCATTATAGCCCTAAGTTCACTTTTAACAATGACAGTTGAACATATAAAAGTTGTTCATGAAGCCCTAATAAAAGCGGGACTTCGAGATCAAGTTAAATTAATTGTGGGTGGTGCTCCCTTAAACATGGATTTAGCAAAAAAACTTGGAGCAGATGATTTTGCAGATGATGCTGTTGAAGGAGTAAGACGCATAAAAAAACTGGCTGGAAAAGAATAAGGCTTTACAAATTCTATGATGTACTTATAAAATATAAAGTCTTTTTTCACGGTTTTTATTATTATCTTACCTTTAATCCTAAATCTTATTAAATTATAACCAGAAGATTTAAACTTTTTTTAAATCGTTTATATCTCAAGAAATATTCTTCTATATTATTTGAAGTGGAAGAATTATAGAGTTTTTGACTTCTTAAAAAAAAAAATGAATAAAAGGCTTTCAATTTGAACGAAAAAGCAAATGAAATAATAGAATATGCTGAAGAATTAGATACTCGAGGTTTATATTGTCCTGAACCTTTATTTGAGGTGAGACATCTAAGCGAAACTCTTAAAACAGGCCAATGTTTTAAAGTTCTTGCTGATGATCCTGCTGCAGAAGAAGACCTAAAAAGATGGGCAAAAAGAACCGAGAGTAAAATAGTTGAATTTCGAAAAGAATTAAATGGGGATTTAATTTTCATTTTTAAGAAAATGAAATAATTAAGAGGATGTTTCGGAGGAAATAGAATGAATATATATCTAGATTATCAGGCAGCTAGACCCGTTGATGTTCGGGTTATATCAGAGATGACAATTTACCTAAATCACAAATTTGCTAATCCAGCCTCTCTTCATTGTGAGGGAGATGAAGCTACAGATGCACTGAAAGAGTCAAGGCAAAAAGTAGCAGATTTTGTTAATGCCCCAAACCCAGATTCAATAATTTTTACATCAGGAGCAACAGAATCAAATAACCTCGCACTAATAGGCGCAGCAATGAAAAATAAACGCAAAGGAAATCATATAATAATTTCTGAGATAGAACATATCTCGATTTTAAATATAGCCAAGTATCTTGAACGACAAGGCTTTAAAATAAGTAGAGTTCCTGTAGATCAATTTGGAATAATTAGATTAGATAAATTAGAACGATTAATTACGGATAAAACTATTTTAATCTCTATATCAACCGCAAGCAATGAGGTTGGTTCGCTACAGCCAATTAAAGAAATTTCTGAAATTGCTAGCAATAAAAATATTTTGTTTCACACGGATGCTGTTGCAAGTGAGAGTATAATTCCTCTAGATGTGCAAAAATTACCAATTGATTTAATAACTTTATCAGCGAATGATATTTATGGTCCAAGGGGAGTAGGGGCCTTATATTTAAAAAAGGGAGTTCGAGTAAATCCCATATTAATTGGTGGTGGACAAGAAAAGGGAATGAGATCTGGTTCTGAAAATATACCTGGGATAGTTGGCTTTGCAAAAGCTGCAGAAATCATGAAATTTGAAATTAAAGATGAAGCAAAAAGACTACAAGGTTTAAGAGATAAATTGATCGAAGGTGTACTGGAAAAAGTCCCTAAATCTTTTTTAAATGGTCATCCCCAAAAAAGACTTCCTCATAATGCTCATTTTAGATTTGATTACATAGAAGGGGAATCATTGATTTTAAGTCTAAAAGATGAGAAAATCGCAGCTGCTACGGGATCTGCGTGTTCATCAAAAACTCTAGAACCTTCTCATACTTTAATATCAATGGGTTTACTTCATGAAGAAGCTCATGGAAGCTTGTTGTTTTCACTAGGAAGGTTTACTAAAGAAGAAGATATAAATAAAGTTATTGAAGTTATACCCAAGGTTGTTAAGAGATTAAGACTATTATCTCCCTTAACACCACCAGAACTTGTTAAAAAGTATAATGAGGTAAATTAAAGATATGAAATCAACTGCATATACTGAAAGTGTAATGGACCATTTCCGGAATCCTAGAAATGTAGGCGTGATTGAGGAGGCAGACGGTAAAGGTCAAGTAGGTAATCCTGTTTGTGGAGACCTAATGCTTATCTCCATTAAGGTTACAAAAGGTGAAAGAGATGAAGAGGATATAATTGAGGATATTAAATTTCAGACATTTGGATGCGGCTCTGCGGTCGCGACGTCATCGATGGTCACAACTATGGCCAAAGGAATGAAAGTTGATGATGCGTATAATATATCTCGACAAGATGTTGCTAATAAGCTGGGGGGCTTACCGCCGATCAAAATGCATTGTTCAAATTTAGCTGCTGACGCATTAAAGGCAGCAATTGACAACTATCGTAAAAAAACAAAACCTTATTTGGAAGTTGAATTTGAAGCTTGTCCAGTATCAGAGATAAAGGTAATACTTGGTGTTGAAGAATTCCTCGATAAAGGAGTTTATAAAATAGTTGACGATTTATCCAAATTTAAAGGAAAAAGAGTGTTAGTATCAGATACCGGAGATAAATCTTTAGAGCTTGCTTTAGAGTTAACAAAACATACAGGGAGAGTCGTCGTCTCTACATCTTCCATATCTACCCCTGGCTCAGCGGAGTTAAAGAAAAAATTAAAATTATCAGACGTTAAAATCCTACATGAATCAGAATTATTAGAAATTCATGGTACTGATGATGTAGAGAAAGTCGTTATCCACGATATAGATGAAGACGAAAATTATGATCTTTTTGTAGATATTGTGATATTACTTGAAGAATAACATAATTTAAGACGATTTGTACAGACCAAACTTTTTTTTTATCTTATTTTATTCATTCATATCTACTGGTTTTATTTGGATATGATTTATTTAAAAAGTCGACTACCATTAATAATCATAATTCTGTAATTATTAATCTGTAATCACAATGACGAGAGTTATAATTATAGGGGGTGTAGCAGGGGGTGCTTCTGCGGCAGCTCGCTTAAGACGTTTAAAAGAAGACTTTGAAATTATTATACTTGATAAAGGACCTTATGTGTCCTTTGCCAATTGTGGATTACCTTATTTTGTAGGAAATGTTATTAAAGAAGAGAGTTCCTTAAAGTTAATATCTCCAAGGAAATTTCGGAGTTGGTTCAATATTGATGTTAGAGTTAATAATGAAGCTCTTTCCATTGACAGAGCTAGAAAACAATTACTTGTAAGGGATTCAATTGAAAAAAAGGAATATTTTCTTAATTATGATTATCTTTTAATATCGACAGGTTCTAAACCGTTAATTCCTCCATTTAAAGATCTCCAAGAAGTTCCTTATCATACAATTTGGACTATTCCTGATGCAACAACATTGAAAAAATATATTGACGAAAATAAGATAGAAAAAGCGGTTATCGTTGGGGGAGGGTTTATCGGACTAGAAATGGCAGAAAACTTGGTAGAAAAAGGAGTGAAGGTAAAAATTATTGAGATGCTTGATCAGGTAATGCCCCCCATAGATAAGGAAATGGCGCATTTTATACATCAAGAACTGATTTTGAATGGTATATGCCTTGTTATGGAAGACCCAGTAGAATCTTTTGGAAAATCTGATAATAATAGACCTATTGTAAAAACTAAAAAAGGACGCGAAATTGAAACTGATCTAGTCGTTATGGCTGTTGGTGTAAAACCGGAGAATAAATTAGCTAAAGAGTCAGGATTGGAATTAAATTCACATGGCTACATTATTGTAAATAAATTTATGATGACATCTGATCATCATATATATGCTGTAGGGGATGCAATTCAAACATTCCAATATCAAACAAAAGAGCCGATAAATATTGCTTTAGCTGGACCTGCAAATAAACAAGGAAGGATCGCCGCTGATAATATGGCGGGTAGAAAAGTAGAATATAAGGGGATTTTAGGGGCGTCTGTCGTCAAAATTTTTGATGCTACTGTTGCCACTGTAGGTTTTACTGAAAAGCAATTAAAAATGAAACCAATCAAATACGAAAAGGTATTTGTTCATCCAAATAATCACGCTGGTTATTATCCTGGTGCAACTCCAATTACATTAAAACTCTTATTTGAAGTACCTAGTGGTAAAATCTTAGGTGCTCAAGCTGTAGGAGGTCTTGGTTCAGAAAAAAGAATTGATGTTATTTCTACAGTTATAAAATTTGGGGGAACTGTATTTGATTTAGAAGAGTTAGAATTAACTTATGCTCCTCCTTACAACTCAGCAAAAGATCCTGTAAATATGGCCGGATTTGTAGCATCCAACTTTTTACGTGGAGATCTCCCAATTAAGCATTGGCATGATATTAATGAATTCATGAAAAATAATAAAATGATTTTGGACGTAAGAACTCATAGGGAACATGAAGCTAGAGGAATAGAAGGGTCCGTTAATATTCCAATCCATGAGATAAGAAATAGATTAAATGAGCTCCCGAAGAATAATCCAATTATTGTTTATTGTGAAGTTGGATATAGGAGTTATCTGGTTACTCGCATACTTTTACAACATGGATTTGATGAAATTTATGAACTTACCGGTGGATTTAAATTATTTGAAATGGCTACTGCCAAAACTGAAGATATAGTTGCAGCATGTGGTAGTTCAGAATTCATTATGGAGGAATTTATTAAAGAAAAATCTACTGAATCCGGAGATTTTATAGAAGTGGATTGTAGCGGTCTTAGCTGTCCAGGCCCCTTGAATGCAATGATTAAATCACTAGAGAAATTACCTGTAAAAAGAAAATTAAAAGTTTATGCTACTGATCCTGGATTTAAATCTAGTGTTGAAGCATATTCAAAACTAAATGATGCTATAAATTTAATATCTCTTGGCAAACAAGAAGGTAAATTGATAGCAATCCTTGAAAAAATCCAACCCATTGTTGAAGAAAAAGAACCATTAAAAAAGAAAAAAAGAGCAGAAACAAGGGGTTCTGATGCACCTCCAATTTCAGATATTAGACTTGAAGAATTATATGAGCGTCTTAACACTGAAGATGAACCTCCTCTTTTAGTTGATGTTCGAACACCTCAAGAGTACTATGGAGGTCATATTAAAAATACCAGACTGCTTCCATTGGGGGACTTATTAAGTAATACAGAAGTTATTAATGAATTTAAGGAGAAAGAAATTATTGTAATCTGTCACTCGGGGTCTCGCTCAATGATGGCTGCTCAGATATTAGCTAGGGTAGGATTCAAGGATATCCGAAACTTAACAGGTGGTATGATGTTATGGCACAGAAAAGGATATCCTATTAAATTAGGTAAGAGATAAATCATTTCTTTTCGTTTATAATAATTTATTGTTTTACAGTAGGTATTGTATTCCTAATTTTTCTTTAAATTATAAGTAAAAAAGTTAAAAAAAAAAGGGGAAACGTTATAAACCAAATTAGATTAATTTATCACGAAAATTCCAATTTATTAAAAATGGTATAAAATGAAAGAAACAGCAAAAAAATTATTTACAGCATATGTGGGAGAATCTCAAGCGCGCTACAGGTATACAATCTTTTCAAAAATTGCCAAGAAAGAAGAATATGTACTAATATCTGAAATTTTCCTAGAGACAGCAGATCAAGAACGTGAGCACGGATCTTGGTTTTATAAAATGCTCCAAGGCTTAAAGAAAGAAGAACCCTTTGATGAAATGAGAGTACTTCCTGAAGCAGACTTTCCAACAACCCATGGAACTACAGTGGAAAATTTAAAGTCAGCAATTGCAGGAGAAAACATGGAATGGCAAACACTTTATCCTGACATAGTTGAAACAGCAAATAAAGAGGAATATCTTGACATAGCAAAAAGAGTACGGGCAATTATAGTTGCTGAAAAACACCATTCAGAACGATATGGGAAGCTTTTGAAATTAGTTGGTGATGATGTTTTCTTCAAACGAGGTAAAAAGATTGTTTGGGTTTGTATGGAATGTGGTTATGAAGTTGAGCTGGATAAATTACCAAAAGGTTTTGTATGTCCAAGTTGCTCACATCCCCGAGCAAATTATAGAAAGAAATGTGAGGAATTCTAGGAAAAAAACAGAATTTTTAATTTAAAATTAAAATTTTAAAAAACAACAGAATCGGAATCTGTGCAAAATTATGAAACAAAAAATGATTTATAAATGCAATGTGTGTGCAAAAGTTTTTGAAATCCTTAATCCAGGAGTTCCTGAAACCGTATGTTGCGGACAACCAGTAGTTTTAATGGAAGAAAAGACAACAGATTGGAAAGACGAGAAACATGTTCCCAAGATAACAATTGATGGTAATAAAGTTACGGTTGATGTAGGTATTTCAATGGGAACCCCTCATCCTATGACTGAGGAACACTATATCATGTGGATTGAGTTAATTTGTAAGGATAACTGTTATAAAAGGCAAATGTTATCTCCTGGAATGGAACCGAAAGCGATGTTTGTTGTTAATGATACAACTGGATTAAAGGCACGGGAATATTGTAACCTCCATGGACTCTGGGCTGGAACTGAATAAATTAAATTCTTAACTTTTTTTATTTTTTAAATATTGTAAAACAAAGAAATTTTAAGCTTATAAAACACAGTCAATCATATCAAAATCAAATAAATATTCCACTGTGTATTCAAAGAATGATTCTCTTATTGCAACTATTTATAAATTAAAGTGATTTTAGTATATGTCAAACATATATAGGTGTTCGATATGTGGAAAAGTAATCGAAGTTTTATTTCCCGCAGCCCCTGAAAGGTTAAAATTTTGAGCTAAAAAAACATTTTATAGCGATAGCTGATAAAATTCTTGAACTCTGTAGGATGAAAGCCTTTTATTTGAACTCTGCTTTACATTAATTTTAATAAACGATTAATATAAAAGTTTGGAATAACACTAATCATCTATATCTAATTATTGGAGTTTATTTTCATTCTGATTTAATGTTCTTTAAGAAATTAAACAACGCTGGTTTGTGGGAAAAAATTCAGAAATTAAGAGAACTTATCAAAGCTGAAAAATATTTCAGACGAAGGATCTGCTGGAATTCTACTTGTAAAAAAGATTTAAACATTTATGATTTTTTAAGCGACAATATGAATTTCACTCCGGAATACATTCTAAAATTATGGCAGAATCCAATTTTAGAATTTCACTGTTGTGAATGCTTTAAATATCTTAAAATCCATGAACTCAAAAAAATTGAGAAAGAAAAGAGCACACGAGAGTGCCTCTTCTGCAAAACTCCCATGGATTTGTATAAATTTAGTAAATTGAACGATTACTTAAAAATCCATGAGATAAAAAGTCTTTGGTTAAATTCTGATTACAAACTCTTCTGTGATAACTTATGTCAGCGAAAATATTACAAAACTTATTATGACTTCCTAAAAAAGAAAAAAAGAAAAAAACAAACACTTATTAAAGAAAAACTCGAAAGTGAAATAGATAATTTGCAGGAAAAATTATCTGAAACACCAAAAAATTTTGAGGAGAAACTTAAAAAAGAATCAAAACCGTCGGTTTAAATAGGATTAACCTTAATTGCGATGCCCTTCCTCATATTTCTTCTTTTTCTGTTCATGCAAATTACTTAATTCACTCTTCATAGTTTCAACCACTTCCCCTGTGAGAGGGTAAAATTTCGCCCATGTAATTAACCCAATTAAACAGGCAATGCCCGGTAGCAGAGTCATACTAATATTAACACCTAAGGAAGCTAAAGTGATCCCATTTGTTGCTACTAATCCTCCAACAGCTTCCACATAAATTAACCCAAAAGCAGTCATTAATGCGGGTGGAACCGCTAAAGCAACACTGATCATCGGCTTGCTAATCAATGGTCCTACCCCCGCATAAAGCCCTTCTCTTCTTTCTCCTGAAACTTTCCAGTAATCGTAATCAATCGTATCTGCTCTCATTGGATTATGTTGAATGAAATCTCCAACAAAACCTGAGAAAAAAATAGAAAATCCAACTGAAACAAGAATCCAATTACCTGAAAGCCCTGCAAAAAAACTGAAAAAACTTCCTATTGTTAAAACTCCAAGGTAATAAGTCATGGAAGCTTTCGTAGATATTTTTGAAGATATTTTTAAAATAATTGGTATTGATATAATTAGGCAAATTATTGGTCCAATCCAGAATAGAAGCATATTAATACCATCCATCAATTCAAGAACCCACGTTAAATAGAAGGGTAAACTAACCATTATTATATTTAGCAAGAATACTGATATCCCATCATAAATTAGATAAACTCTAAAAGAAGGATTTTTAAATGCTAATTTAATCGATTTTATTAAGGGAGTCTTTTCTTCAGGAATATGTTGACTGTACTCACGAACGTATCTGGATAAAATTAGATATGGAAAAATCCCAAAAATCGCGATAACTATGACTAATATTTGAAATTGAGCTATCGATTCTGCGGTGGGATCTGCTAGAAAAATTACAGGTACAAAAAAGCCAATTATAATTGCAGGTAACATTATAGCAGTAGAAATTAACTGGATTTTTTCTCGTTCTCTTTGATTTAATGTCATTTGTGGGAGCAATGAGACATAAGCAATAAGGAC
>SDBS01003795.1_pt1 | contig 14830 bp, 14 predicted proteins | sample 2277091 | NCBI WGS metagenome assembly SDBS01 (sample SAMN10404972, study PRJNA504765) | marine sediment metagenome | isolation source: marine sediment core GS10_PC15, 163 cmbsf | place: Arctic Ocean: Southern Knipovich Ridge | collected 2010
CCATCCGTGTTTTTCTTCCTGCGGCGTCTGTAATGATCGGCGAAGGGTAAAGGGAGACACGGATGCCACAGCTCTTCATCTGGAACCTCTTCGGAAAGAGGAGAAGAACCGCCAGACTCTTTTGCTGAGCTTCTCCAAGAATGAAGAAGCACTCTTCAGCTCTCATCTGGATATCCTGACGATACTGGATCGTTCCATTCTGAGGGCCGGCTACTGGCTTGCATTAACCCAGGGATATAATCCCAGACCCAAGATAGAGTTCGCGAATCCGCTCTCGCTGGGCATAGAGTCTGACGAAGAAATCGCCAAGCTCGAAGTGCTGAATTTCAGCGATATCGGACGTTTCGCCGCAGATGTAAACGGCAGCTTCCCGTCAGGACTCACATTGAAAAGGCTGGTTACCGTAGTCGGGAGGGAGGAGGGAGCCAAGAAAAGATCACTTATGTCCCTGTACTGGGGTTCCGATTACCTCATACAGGATACCGATTCAGGTGATCTTCACAGGGATCTTTTGAAGTCAGAGGGATTCCTGGAATCGCCGGGTGGCCCTCTCGTCTGGGTAAGACCCGAGGAGCGGGGTGTCCAGATACGATTGAAACGATCGGTTAGGGCAGGGCAGGGCATTCTGAGATTGCTCACCACGATTCTCGGATATAATCCGCTGCACCGAGGACTATCGGTCAGAAGAGAGGCGATCTGGGCGACCGGAGCGGATGGTTCTCCAGTCTCCTACTTTGATCTGCTTTCATCCTCCTCATCTTTGATCTGATCCCAGATTTCATCCATTTGATCCAGCCTCATCTCCGCCAAACCGAGGCCTTTTTCCTCTACCCGTTTTTCCATTGTCTTAAATCGTCTGACGAATTTCTGATTGGTTTTATTGAGCGCCAGAGACGGGTCTATCTTAAGCAATCGGCCCAGGTTGACCACTGTGAATATCAGATCTCCTAACTCGTCTTCCAGTCTGCTGTCGTTTCCGGCTCTGAGTGCATCTTTCAATTCTCCCGTCTCCTCCTCCAGCTTTTCCCAAGCTGGTTCGAGGCTGTCCCAATCGAATCCTACTTTGCTGACCTTTTTCTGAATAAAAAGGGCACTCTCGAGAGGGGGAAGGGTTCGGGGAGCGTTATTCAGTATGGATCCTTTTGCTTTTTTGCCCTCGACATCCTCTTTGATCCTCTCCCATTGCTCGAGGATTTCTGTAACATCGTTCATTTTCACGGTTCCGAATACGTGTGGATGCCTTCGGATGAGTTTCTCACATATATCACTTAGAACATCTTGAAGGGTGAACTTTCCTGTTTCTTCCTTCATTCTGGCAATCATAGCCAGGATGAGGAAGAGATCGCCGATTTCCTCTCTGAGATTGCTGTCATCGTTCTCATCGATAGCGTTAACTGCTTCGTAGGCCTCTTCAATGAGGTGTGTGCGCATCGTGAGAGGGGTCTGTTCCCTATCCCATGCGCAGCCATCGGGTTCACGTAGTTTTTTGATGATTCCGTAGAGCTTTGCAAAGAGTACTTCAATCTCCTGAAAGGAATCGTGCGAAATCCCTTCTCTTTTCATATAAACTCCAATACTTCGTCGTTCTAGTCGGACAGGTTGCGACAAGAGTAATGGACTGTATTGGATAGGACAACCCCTTCGATTGCCAATCACATCGATTTTATATAAGATATCTTTTATGAAAGGAGTTATCGTAGCACCATCGGTTCTGTCAGCGAATTTTGGGAATCTGTCTTCCGCAGTCGATCGCATCATAGCAACAGATGCAGATTGGATCCATTTGGACGTTATGGACGGAGCATTTGTACCCGATATCACATTCGGTGCGAAAATGGTTACAGATTTACGGCCTCTTACGTCCCTCATTTTTGATGTTCACCTCATGGTCGAACATCCAGAAAAACTGATAGACGGCTTCGCTAAGGCTGGAGCAAATTTTATCACCATTCATCTGGAGGCAACCATGCATCTGCATCGGACTCTTAGCAGAATCCGAGATATGGGTATACAACCCGGGGTATCAATCGTGCCCTCGACGCCCATCGGTTCTCTTAAAGAGGTACTGCCGCTGGTTGATTTGGTATTGGTAATGACCGTCAATCCGGGATACGGAGGTCAACAAATTATTCCACAGTGTTTGGATAAGGTTGCCGAGCTTAAACAGGTGAAACGTGAGAAGAATTTTAGTTTTTATATTGAAGTCGATGGAGGTATCAATGAGAATACCTTCAGCTCTGCTGTCAAAGCAGGAGCCGAAGTATTGGTGGTGGGATCTGCTTTTTTCGAGGCAGACCATCCCAGGGATTTTGTGATGCAGCTGAAGGGCAAGAACTAAAGCGTACAGTTTCCTATGCCTTAGGTCGAAATAAAGATAAGGAGAAAAAGGTGTTAGTGTCAAAAAAAATATACATTGTTTGTTGTCTGTTAATGATGCTGACTTTGCCGGCGATTGCCCAGACGCGAGGGGATGACGGTGGGGGAAGAGCGGAGCTGGCAGAGGGGATTCAGTTTTATAAGCGGGGACAGTTTCAGCAGGCAATCGTTATTTTTCGCAATATCATTTTAAATCCCGCTTTATCGAAAAACCATGGCGATGCCTTCTTTTGGCTGGGAAAAAGCTACATTGTTCTCGAACAGCTAGATGATGCCGAGAGGAGTCTCGAGTCTTTCTTGCTCGACTATCCCGATCATTCCTATTACTCTGAAGGCTTTTATCTTAAGGGACGACTTCTATTTATGCAGGATGATTTGGAGAACTCAATCCAGGTTTTTAAGGATTTTATAAATGCTTACCCCAAATCGAGGTTCATCTCGAATGCCTATTTTTGGGTTGGAGAATCGCTATTCCTGCTTGGTAATTTCAACTCTTCGATAAAGATATTCGAGGTACTTCTCCAGGAGTATCCCAAGAGTGTAAAAATCGAAGCGGCAAAATACAGAGTTGCTCTGATCAAGCTCAAGAGGCGGGAAAATGAGCTCTTAAGACTGTTGAAAATGAGTCATGAAGAGCTCCTTAAAATCTTAGAGGAGTTTCAAAAAAAAGAGAGAACATACGAGCAGGCGATTTCGGCTTATCAGAAAAAGCTCGCAGTCAGGAGCAGGAGCAAAAGTGAAGAGGAAATAGCCATGCTGCAGCAACTGTTACAAAAAAAAGAAAGTGAAATAACCGACTTGAAAAATCGGTTAGCGGAAAGCGAACAAGAACTGAGTGAAAAAAAGTCTTCAACCGGAAAGTAAAAGACCACCTGCGAAGCAGGCGGCTTTTGTCGGGCTCAGTATTATTGAGCAGGGCGGGGTTAGGGTATGCCGGAACGATTGATTCAAAAGGCGAACCGGCTGTTGAAAGGCCGTAAATTCAAAGCCGTCGTCGGTATGCTCCAACCTCAGGTTTTTAAATTTCGCAGCAGCTTCCGGTACTACTATCTGCTTGGCGTTTCCTGCCTATATTCCACCGATATCAAAGGAGCCGATTCCTATCTCAATCGCGCAAGCCAGCTCAAAGACGATGACGTCAACTGTCTTCTTGGATTGGCCGCAGTCCATCTCAATCGTATGGAGTTCGAAGAAGCAATAGAGATATGGCTGAGAGTTCTGGATCTGGATCGGGACAACAGTATCGCTCGTAAAGGGCTGAGGGTGCTTCGCAGAGATGGCCGTGTTGAGAATCTAATGGCAAAGCGGGATCAGCTGAGTCAGCTCTACCCCTCGATACCGTCGAAGCTTCCGATAGTGCCCATTGTCGTGTCTATTGGGGTTATTGCGCTTATGTTGGTACTGATCCCGATTCTGCTCAGAAACTTGAAAGGAACAAGGCCGGAGCTGCGCGACATCGAATTCCCTGAGGTGAAAGCCGCACAGGTTTCAACGGATGGTTCTTACAGGTATCAGTTAACACGCAAAGATATTGAGATTTCTTTTAATAAAGCTCGAGCGCTTTTCAACGATTACAGGGACAATCTTAGCCTTGTGGAAATCAACCGCTTGCTGCACTCGAACGCCCCCGAAGATGTGAAAAACACAGCAAGGGTGCTAAAGGATTATATCGCGACCCCCAATTTTGCTACCCTGAAAGATTCATTTGCTTTTATGCAGGTTCAGGAAGATCCCTACCTCTATCAAGACTGTTTTGTCAGTTGGAGGGGCAAACTCGCAAACCTTCTAATCGGCTCCAGGCAGATCCAATTTGATTTTCTGGTAGGATATCATGATGAACAGGAGTTGGAGGGCATTGTAGCGGTCACACTGGATTTTGCAGCATCGTTAGTTAATGGTGATAACCTCGAGCTTCTGGGTCAGGTTAAATATGTGGACGAATCGCTCAGCCTCAGAGGCATATCGATTCACAAGATCAAGTAGAAAGAGTCCGGATACCCCCAGCCGTAGTGTTTCGATTCCGTGATACTGCATCACCGAATAGCGAAGCAAATTCTCTCCCTCTTGCCCAAGTTTGTCACTGAATCGATGCACTAGTTCTTTGTCTTTGCTTCTAATCCGAGCCGTCGGAGCGTCGATCTGCCACGGGAAACAATCACGCTCTGGCGGGATTGCTCGACGAGACTGATACATACCTCTAAAAAAACAGAATCGTTGAATACATCCACCGTTTCAAATATAGCAAGAACCTCTTTGATTCTTCCAGGCATGAGATATCCGTCGTTATGATGCATCTCGTTAAGAATAATTCTGGATTCGCTCATTAAGGGACTCTTAGCGAATTTTGTCTCACCGTAGGGAAGGAGTAATATAATGTACGACTTGAGAAACGCATTGTTAAAAGAGGTAAGATTCTCCGACAAAAGATCGTAGGCGCGAGGATTGGCATTGGTCCACGCCGTAAGTTTTTCGGGAGAGTTGTCGCGCGTCAAAATTGTGACGAGGAGGAGCTCGAGATAGTATTCTTCGTCTATGTCCCTGGATTCTTGATAAAAAATACGTTCTATGATATCTTCCACATATGGATCTTGCCGCTGTCCAAGCGCCTTTATGACCCGGAGAGAAGTTTCGATATCTCCTGAAAGGATTATATCGCCTACAACAGCATTGTTGTTTCTATTGCTTTCCTTCACCCAGGCTGCCAAGTCGAGGGAAAAGGCATCTGTGCTCGAGAGAACGATGGCAAAGAGTAGGAGAGTCATTACCGGAGCAGGATTCTTTACCACTCGTCACCTCGACGTTAATATCATTTTCGGAGTGTATGCCATTATAAATATCGGTTTTCGAAAAATATTTGAAAAGCAGTACATATATCCATCCATTGTAAATCTAAGAGAGGGCTCCAAGGTGGAGAAAGGAATGGTAGATGGCGAAAAACGAACAGAACAAACAGAAAAAGCTGGATGACAACAACAGGGGGGTGTTGAGCGAAAAGCTGAAGGCCTTGGAATCGGCGAGGCTTCAGATCGAAAAACAGTTTGGCAAAGGCGCTATCATGAAACTCGGTCAGAATGCAGCCGATACGCAGGTGAGTGTTATTCCCACCGGATCTATCTTACTCGACGCAGCTCTTGGAGTAGGGGGATATCCAAGAGGACGGGTAATCGAGATATACGGTCCGGAAGCTTCCGGGAAAACAACTCTTGCGCTTCATGCTATCGCCCAGGCACAACTGCAGGGTGGTATTGCTGCTTTTATCGACGCCGAACACGCTCTTGATCCAACGTACGCAAAGAACCTGGGTGTTGATACGGACGAATTGTGGGTCTCTCAGCCCGATACGGGTGAGCAAGCGCTCGAGATTGTCGAGTCCCTTGTCCGATCCGGGGCGGTCGATGTCATCGTTGTGGACTCCGTCGCGGCCCTCACCCCGCGCGCAGAAATCGAGGGTGACATGGGTGATTCTCATATGGGCTTGCAGGCGCGTCTAATGAGCCAGGCCCTGCGTAAGCTGACAGCAACAATCTCAAAATCGAAAACATGTCTGATTTTTATCAATCAGATTCGAATGAAGATCGGTGTTATGTTCGGCAATCCTGAAACAACAACGGGAGGCAGGGCTCTCAAGTTCTACACTACTATCCGTCTTGAGGTTAGAAAGGTGGAAACCATTACCAGGGGCAACGACGAAGCCATTGGCAACAAGGTGCGCGTAAAGGTTGTTAAAAACAAGGTGGCGCCGCCCTTCAGAAAGGTTGAGATGGAGATCATCTTTGGTCAGGGAATATCAGCAACCGGCAGTCTCCTGGATGCGGCCGTCTTGCACAATCTCATTCAGAAGACAGGCTCGTGGTATTCGTATGGGGATGACCGTATAGGTCAAGGAAGAGAAAATGTAAAGCTCTTCCTCGAAAAGAATCCTGATATTTATCAATCACTGGACAAGAAACTGAGGGGGATTCTGTTTCCTTCCAAAGAACAGGACCCGGTGAAATCGGACTCCTCGGCGCCCCCGGCTGATGCGCCCCAGACTGACGTGCCCCAGGCAAATGCCTCCGCTACTGTGGGCGCGAGGCAGGATACCACCAATAAGCAAACGGGCAAGGAGCTTCTGCAGTAGAATGCCATGACAAAGATTTTTCTCTCTCTGGGTTCCAATTTGGGTGACCGAGAGGGGAATTTATACAATGCCTCCAGGGCGTTGAAGAAGATAATCTCCAAAATCAGAGTATCCCAGGTTTACGAAACCCAGCCGATGTACGTGCAGGATCAGCCTCGGTTTCTGAATCTCGTCGTCTCGGGATACACAGATTTCGAATGTATGCCCCTTCTGGAGAAGGTCCAGGATATTGAGAAAAAGCTGGGCAGGTGCCGTGCGCGGGAGGTCCATAACGGCCCAAGAACTTTGGATATCGATATTCTTCTCTATGGGGATCTTATAATGGATACCGATGAAATCACGGTACCTCATCCGAAAATTGAAGAGAGGCTCTTTGTTCTTGTCCCTCTGCTCGATATTGATTCTGATCTGATTAGTCCGAGCACAAGGCGACCATTTGGCGAGAGCTTAAATAAGCTGACCAGGCAAGGTATTTACACCTACCAGAGTGCCGAATATAATTGGAAATCAATCGACTGAGGATTGTCTTTATCTTAACATGAGCACAGACGCCAATTGGGATTCAACGTACTACAGGGTGGGAGAGTTTGAAGGCCCGCTAGATCTCCTTCTCTTTTTGATTAAGAAAAACGAGGTCAATATCTATGACATTCCCATATCCCAAATAACTGAGCAGTATCTTGAGTATCTAAACTACGTAACGAAAATTGATCTTGACAATCTCACCGAATTCTACCTTTTAGCCTCAACTCTGCTTTATATCAAATCGCGAATGCTGCTACCCGTAGAGTTCGATATCGATGACGAGATAGAGGATCCCAGGGCAGAATTGGTAGAGAGGCTGATCGACTACCAGAAGTACAAGAAGCTTTCACAGCTGATAACCGAAAAGGAACGAGAAACGGAGTGGATTATTGAACGGCGGGCAAATCAGATTACTCTTCCCTTTGATGATAGCAGCTACTGGGAAGAGGTTGCGATTTGGGATCTTCTAAAGGTATTCTCGAACATCATATCGTCCGTTTCGGTAGAGCGAATCATCGATCTCTACGAGGAAGTTTCTGTCAACGAAAAGATAGCATTGGTTTACGAATTATTGGAGACAAAAAAAGAGTTTCTGTTCACCGATCTCATCAAGGACGAGAGCAATATACTCGAGTACGTTTGTGCCTTTTTGGCAATTCTCGAAATGGTGAAGCAGAAACACATAGGCATATATCAGAACAAACTTTTCGGCGATATAAGGATAACTGAAGCGAGCGTAGGTACCGGATATGGAGAACGAAACAACAGTCGGCCTAATTGAGGCGATTCTCTATTTGGAGAACGAACCTGTAAACATGGCAACGCTAAAAGGAATCACAAATAAATCCCGTGATGAACTCGTCGAGGCTATCCAGACGCTTCAAGACGAGTACTCCAAGCCCTCGCATGGCATCGAGCTCATGGAGAGAGAAGGTGCGTTTTACTTCACGCCCAAAAAGAGCTACTGGGAGAGTATCAGGGACAGATACGGCCGGCGAAATGACAAGCGCCTTTCCCGCGCTGCCATGGAAACCCTCGCGATAATTTCTTACTCTCAGCCCATATCAAGGACAGAGATTGAGAGCCTGCGCGGAGTCGGAGCTGACGGCATGATAAAACATCTACTCACGTTAAATTTGATAAAAGTCGTTGGCAGAAAGGACACACCCGGCCGCCCCTCTCAGTACGGTACGACGATGGAATTTCTCAAGAGATTCAATTTAACAAGTATTTCGGCCCTTCCAAAGCTCAATGAGCTCGATAGAAAAAAATTCAGCCTAAATGAGTGAAAAAGGGAAACTCAGGCTTCAAGTCTATCTATCTCGATGCGATTTGGGCTCCCGCCGTCTCTGCGAAAAGCTGATATCAGGAAATCGTGTTACGGTGAATGGGATCAACGCAGTCGTGGGAGTCAAAGTAGGGGAGGGAGATCGGGTTTGTGTAGACGGTAAATCCGTCAAGCCGTCAGAGCAATCTCTCTACATCGCGCTCAACAAACCGTCCGGGTATCTGTGCACAAACGCTGACCCCTTCGGCCGCCCCCTTGCAGTGGACCTTTTGAGAAAGTCATTGGGAAACACCAAAGTGTTTCATGTCGGAAGGCTGGATTTCAACTCAAGTGGTCTGATTTTTTACACAAACGATGGTCAGTTTGCCCAAAGCGTTGCCCATCCTTCAATGGGAATACGCAAAACGTATCTTGTAGAGACGTCGAAGCGTATCAACGAGGGCATGTTAAAACAGTACAAACGGGGGGTTGCTATCGGCGCTGAAAAGTACCGATTGAGCACCTATCGGATCGAGGCAGAAAGGAGGTGCCGTCTCGTCCTCATCGAAGGCAAAAATCGAGAAATTAGAAAAGTTTTTGACCATTTTGGCCACAAAATAAAGGCGATTCGTCGTATTAAAATCGGCGTCGTGTCTATCCGAGCGTTGAAATCTGGCGAGTCAAGATTGCTGACAAAATCAGAGGTTAGTTGGTTTCTCGCACGATTGACCTCTAATTGAGTGAGATTTTCTTCATTGCAATTGACCAAATATCTCGAAAAATGTTATATTATCTACTAAAGATTATCAGGACAGTACTCTAATTATCATTCAGGGGAGAAATAGGATCTATGGCTGAAGAGAAAGCGAACCTTGTGGAGAACTCGGATAACACATTACTCGAAGAACAGTACATGAAATCCCTTGATGCCATTGAGGAAGGGCAACTGATCAGTGGAAGAGTTATTCAGATCAGTACCGAGAATGTTTTTATTGACATCGGGTACAAATCCGAGGGCAAAGTTTTGCTTTCAGAATTTAAGGACCCACCGCAAGTTGGTGATTCCGTTGATATAGTACTCATAAGAAAGGAGGGTCGTGAGGGCTCGATCATCGTTTCAAAACAGAAAGCAGACGAGAAAATCTTCTGGCGTGATCTGCGGAAGGCTTTCAACGAGAGAACACCCGTTCAGGGTACCATTAGCCAGTCTATAAACGGGGGCTACGACGTAGATTTGGGCTTTGGTATTCACGCCTTTCTCCCCCTATCAAAAGTCGACGTGATGCGGGTATCGGAAGAGCGGACCAAAGAGTTCCTCAACAACAAATCATTCTTCTTTATCGAACGAATGTATTCCAACGGAAATATTAATATAGTTGTCTCACGACGGGCCTGGCTCGAAAGTGAAAACAAGAAAAGGCGTGAAGAGTTCTTTAGTTCTGTGAGCATAGGGGATGAGGTCACCGGATTGGTCAAAAGCTTTACCTCCTTTGGGGCTTTTATAGATCTTGGAGGGTTCGATGGGCTGTTACATATCAACGATATGAGCTGGGGCCACGTAACCTCACCAAAAGAAATTGTGAATTTAGGTGATTCACTCGATTTAAAGGTCATTCGAATCGATTCCGAAGAGAGGCGGATAAATCTCAGTTTAAAGCATTTTACGGAAGATCCCTGGTCGACTTTCGAAGAGCGTTACCATCTGGATGATGTCGTAAGCGGACAGGTAACGAAGCTGACAAACTTTGGAGCATTTATTCAGCTCGAGGAAGGAGTCGAGGGATTGGCGCATATCTCGGAATTCTCCTGGGTGAAGAGAGTACAGCATCCCCAGGAACTGTTGAAGATAGGTGACGCAGTCGAGGTTAAAATCCTGAATTACGATATCACTAAAGGAAAGGTGTCGCTTGGTTTGAAGCAGGTTCAGCCCAATCCATGGGATGATATTGAGAGTCGATTTCCCGTTGGGATGAGAATCAAGCGAAAAGTAAAAACCATTTCCAATTTCGGTGCTTTTTTTGAGCTTGAGGAGGGTATTGACGGATTGCTGCACCTGGATGATTTCTCGTGGACCAAGAGACACAAGCATCCCTCTGAGTTGTTGAAGGAAGACGAAGAAATAGAGATCATGATTATCGATATCGATCAAGAAAATAGAAGGATCAAGCTCGGTCTTAAACAACTCGAGGAAGATCCCTGGAAATCTCTGCAAAAGGCATTTTCCAGGGGAAGTGTGATTGAAGGGGTCATTACAGGAATCACCGATCTGGGATTTTTTGTGAAAGTGCAGGGAGAAATCGTAGGACTCATAATTAAAAGAAATCTATACGACCCCAATACGGAAGACTTAGAGACAGTTCTCGCGCAGTACCATGAGGGTGACGCGATTAAGGCCGTTGTAACAGAAATCACTCCCCTCAAACAGAGGCTTTCACTCTCTAGAAAGGAATATTTTAAAAAGACTCATCGAGAGGAATTGGCGCGATATATTCACGATGAATCTATCGAGGAAACTGTGTCACTGGGTGATCTACTAAAAGAGAAATTGTCCGAGTAGCTGAGAATTCATCAATATGTTAAATATAAATCTCGACCGCAAAAGGCTCGAAACATTAATTGACATTAATACACTCATCAATACCAACTATACCGACATAAAGGTCCTCCTCACGCGAATAATAGAATCCGCGACTCGTCTGTCCCAGGGTGAAGCCTCCTCTCTTTTGCTGGTCCACCCCGCAAACCACAAGCTCTATTTTGAGATTGCTTTGGGCAAAAAGGGTACAGAAATCAAGAGGTTCTCCCTGAATATGGGGGAGGGGATTGCGGGATGGGTCGCTAAGAATAACACCTCTTTGATCGTAAACGATGTAGAAACCGACGAGCGATTCAACTCTGAAATCAGCAAACGACTGGGATTTCCAACCGACTCGATATTGGCCGTGCCTATGTGTCTCAAAGATAAGTGCGTGGGTGTTATCGAAATCATCAACAAGAGAGGAACTCAGGAATTCACTGATGACGACCTCCAATGGTTGGAAGTATTCGCCACCCAGGCAGCTATAGCGATTCAGAATGCTCGCGCTTACCAGAAAATCCAGGAAGAGATTCTGCTCCTGCAGGAAGAGGTCAAGACAAGGCGAGGATTCCATACTTTCATACATGAGAGCAAAGAAATCGAAGAGAAGCTGTTGCTCGCGACCAGGGCGGCTCAAACCGAATCATCGGTTCTTCTCATTGGGGAAAGTGGGGTCGGTAAGGAGTTATTTGCAGAGCAGATTCATTTGAAGAGCTCCCGAGGAGAAAAGCCGTTTATTCGAGTCAATTGCGCTGCGCTCCCAGAGGGATTAATCGAAAGCGAGCTCTTTGGCCATGTAAAAGGCGCATTTACAGACGCCACCTATGATAGAAGAGGACGTTTTGAGCTGGCGGACGGTGGGACCCTCTTTCTCGATGAAATAGGAGATCTGTCCCTCAATGTCCAGGTCAAGTTACTGAGAGTCCTTCAACAAAAAAGCTTCGAGCGGGTGGGAAGTAGCCAGACCACAACCGTTGATGTAAGAATTATTGCCGCTACAAACAAAGATATAGAACAGCTGGTGCGGAATGGCACCTTTAGAGCAGACCTGTACTACCGCTTAAACGTGCTGCCAATCTACATACCTCCTCTGAGAGACAGAAAGGAGGATATATTCATCCTCTCCCAGTACTTTCTTAATCGATATGGGCAGCAAACGAATAAGAAGATTGCTGGTTTTACGCAGGAGGCAAAAGCTCAGCTCCTCTCGTATTCCTGGCCTGGAAATGTTCGGGAGCTGGAGAATGCCATCGAGAGAGCCGCTGTGATTACACCGCAGAATGAGCCAATTGGGGAAGAAGCCATTTTCTCCGATTCTTTTTCCATGTCACAGAAGGACCAGTATCAAGGTAAAAACCTCAAGGAAGCAGTCAACATTTTCAAGAAGCATTTTGTGGCAAGCACATTGAACATGAATGGGTGGAATCAAACGAAATCCGCCGAAGTTCTGGGTATCCAGCGAACATATCTTTCGCGACTCATAAAGGAACTGAGAATTGCCAGAGATCAAAGGAGTTAAACGTGTTGCAAAGTGAACAGGCGCCTGTTGAATCCAAACTCACAGAGAAGATATCGCGATTTATCGTCTCCATGCGCGTATTTCTCTATGTCTTCTTGGGGGTTATGACGATAGGCCTCCTAGTTTATTTCATTTTCACCGAAATTGCAAAAAACCAAAGGGAAGCTGCCTCGATTCTCGCTGAAAAAGCGACTGAGGTGTACTCCGAATGGGTCTTGGAGGGGGACGAGGAGAAGAAAAAGCAACTCGAAGAAAAGATATTAGAGGAAACGGAGATCATATTGAATGCCTACCCTAAGCAGTATGCTGCTCAGAGGGCACTTTATATTCGCGGATCAGTGTTCTACGAGAACGAGGACTGGCAGAAGGCGTATAACGAATATGAACGCCTTTTCACTAAGTTCTTAAAAAGTTATCTCGCTGAAGAGGCTCTCTTCCTGGCTGCTGTGTGTAAGGAAGAAATGGAGAATTCTGACGAATCTATAGAGCTTTACACCCGATTCACTGATAGCTACTCAGAATCCCCCAGAACTCCTCATGCTTATTTCTCCCTTGGCAGATTGAATGAGATGAAAGCGAGGTACGAGGAAGCCAAAAGCTTCTACAACACTCTGAAGCTGGATTACCCTTCAAGCAATTGGACAAATCTGGCGATTAACCGTATAATAGACCTCACACGAAGGGGAAAGATCTCCGAATAAGTCCAATGCTCACCTTTACCCCCAAACGAACGGAGTAACACTACCAACAACTCTGGAGGCAAAAATGGCCAGGAGTAGGGGAAGATTACATTTTTTTGAGACAAAACACTTTGGTTTCGTCATCGGCTTGCTCGTCTTTGCGTTTTTTTACTGGCTGAGCTTCGGTCTCGATGTTATAGAAAACATAGAACAGAGTTTCTTTCTGGATGTTTGTTTCAACTGGAAGTTGACTTTTCGAGGAGAGAAGATCCAGGAGGGGGTAACTGTCAAGAGACAGAATCCTTTTATCACCAATGATATTCTGATAGTCGGCATTGACAACAAGAGTCTCCAGAGATTTGGAAAGTGGCCGTTTCCGCGTTCAGCTCATGCCAGTATGATCAACAGCTTCTCTCGAATACGGAGTCAAAATGAACGCGAGAGAGTGCTTTTCTTGGATATCAATTTTATTGAGCCGGATATCGCTAATCCGGCCAACGATGTGCTTCTGGTGAAGAGTATAGAGGAGAATCAACGCGTTTTTCTGGACACATTTCTTCAACCAGGCGAAGTCAGTGGGCCTTTGGCGGAAGAGTTTATGGGGAGACAGAAAGTTCTGATTGAGAATTATGGCGCTATCAGCACGGTCAAGGGTGACTTATCAAAGATATTGGTAGGCCGGAGTGTAGAGGCTCCCCTCAAGCCTTACGCGAGATCGGTTAAAGGGTACGGTAACGCCAGCTATGCCGAGGATGTGGATAACGTGTTTCGCCGTCAACCTCTTGTTGCACGCCTGGCTGAAGTCATCGAGGAGATACACCTCTCTGATCTGAGGCCAGATTACAGCGTTGATCCATCCCAATTTGAAAGACTTGCCTGGATCGACCGGGATGATATTGCCCACGACATTCCTCTTCCCTTGACACCCGAAGGTTTGGAGAGGGTAACAAGGGAGATGAAAAGACGGGCTCCGGCGAAACTGGTTGACACAAACAAGGATGGCAAGCCCGACCAGCAGTACTACATCGTGAGAAAGTACAAGGATCATATTATCCCGGCAATCACCCTTACATTGGCATTGGAGTACTTCAATAAGAAGCTTTCGGATATAGAGGTTGTCCTGGACGATCACATTTACATCCCCAATCCTCAGGTATTCAATACCAAGGAGCAGAAGTGGGAACCCTATAAGCTTCTGATTTCTCCTCCTGTATTTAAAATCGAAGAGGGTAGTGATGGAAAACAGAAAGAGGTTCTCGTAGAAGATGCTGTTTACAGGGAAATGACGGAACTAAAGATACCCATTGATGAGACGGGTTCGATGCTGATTAACTTTATGGGACCTCGCTCCAGTTCGAATCCCAGCGGATATCAAACCTTTCCTGTAAGACCCTATACGGGATATATAAGAGATCCGGGGCCGGATCCCTCCAATTGGCCTCGAACCAAGGCTGTCGCCAATAAAATCGTTATGGTAGGCATTTTTGCCACCGGATTAGCAGAAGACGAGAAACCCACTCCTTACGGTTTAATGTATGGAGTCGAGATAAATGCCAGTGCCCTTAACACGATCCTGATGAATCGTTTCCTCAGGCCTGTGCCTGATTGGGTTAACGCATTGATTCTGTTTGCCAGTGTCATGTTTATCAGCTTTATGACGTCCCGTGTATCCACGATATGGTCGCTGGCGAGTACCCTTCTGCTCATTCTTGTGTTCTTCCTTGTGGTTATCTATATATTTGATTTTTCTAGCACTATTGTGACA
>SDBS01003796.1_pt1 | contig 14830 bp, 10 predicted proteins | sample 2277091 | NCBI WGS metagenome assembly SDBS01 (sample SAMN10404972, study PRJNA504765) | marine sediment metagenome | isolation source: marine sediment core GS10_PC15, 163 cmbsf | place: Arctic Ocean: Southern Knipovich Ridge | collected 2010
ATCACCAAAAAGGTTTTTATATGAATTGCTGTTAAATATTCTTTTCCCTTCCAGGTCAAGGATGGCAATCAGATCAGACACATTATCTGTAATCATTTGCAGAATCTGGTCCTTATTTTCAAACGTATCTGTATCTGATCCGGACTTATCTTCGGTAATCAGCTTCTTTACTTTATTCCGTGCTTGTTGCAGTTCCTTGATTAATTGTGCCTTTTTTTTATTTTCGTCCTTCACCCGGCTCTCCAATTTAACTTATTACATTGGCATCAAAATCACATGATCTAATCTTAAATATATTCTTCAATCATTTTTGTATGTGTAGAGTGTATTATTCTGATAGTTATCAGCCATTTTTAGTAATACTATGGCCTACACTTATTATCGGAATTATTTTACATATTTAAATTAATATTTAATTTTTATTTATCATAAACTTTGATCAAATTGGAATTTATTAAAAATCGTCCCCATTTTTTGTTATAAGCATGAATTTCAGCTGTCTCTGTTGAATCATTATACAAGGGACGACCTTGATTGGCCCACATAAAGATGCCACCATAAAGATTTTTCACATTTTTAAAACCGAACTTTTTTAACTCAACACCTATTTTACTACTTCTATAACCAACAGAACAGTAGACAATTATTTCCTGTTCATGGCTTATTGAATCAACTCTTGATAAATCAAAATCATCATAGCCAATCCAAATGGCATTCTTTAATCTCGAAACTTCAAATTCATCCTTTTCTCTTACATCCAGGATGATGGCCTTTAACAAATTGGCAGAGTCTGCCTGAATTTGTTCAATATCAAATTCAAGTGTCAATTCCTGCAAATACGCCTCAAACACTTCATTTGTCTGAGCAATTGTACTCATAATCAAAATAATCTCAATAAGTATAATCTTAATCATTTTTAGCGGCCAAATGTTTTTTAATACCTACACTTATCAGGAGGATTGGTAGCCCGGCATGTAAAATCAAATCAAACACATCCCAGGTAGAAAATGTGGTCCAGAACTCATAGTCCGGATGGGTAAAATAGTCGACAAGCATCCCGATTTTCTGCGCTAAGTGGGGATGGAGACAAAGAACAATAGCTATTAAATAATAAATCCAGTATTTCATAAAATCTTCCCGGTTTTTGCTTTGGTTCTCGGCACTCGGTACTCGTGCTTGCCTCTCGTCACTCTAAATTTGTAACTAAGTTCTGCCTCTAAATAACGAGCATCGAGAACCGAGTAAGGAGTTACGAGAGAAGAGGTTTTCTTATCAGGGTAAATTCATCAACCGATTCCGGTACATTTATCATCACGTCTTTACCACCACCATGGGCAACAAGAAGTGGTTCCCCTTCAAGTGATGTAATCTCATTAACTTCGAATTCTATCGTTCCCGATGGTGAAATGGCCTCCATTTTATTACCTTTTTCAAACCGGTTGCGGACTGCCAGTCTGGCACAGCTCTGATCCTTGTCGATTTTCTTAACGATGGCCGAAAATTGATGAGTTTGGTTTCCCGAATGGCTGAATTGGAAATTCTCACCCAGCTGTCGGGGATTTTTTTCCAAAAATCCTGTGATATATCCACGGTTGGCCACCGCAAACATCTCTTTTTCCAAATTTTCATCAAAGGGTAATCCTGCTTCCAGGTTATCGATCGCTTTCCTGTAGGCCCGTGTTATCGTGCTAACATAATAAATCGATTTATTGCGTCCTTCAATTTTGAAACTATCAATACCGGCTTTTTTCATACGATCCAATAAATGTATCGCACAAAGATCCCTCGAGTTCATGATATAGGTTCCGTTTTCATCCTCGTCGATGGGTAACAGCTGGCCGGGCCGGTCTTTCTCTTCTATAAAATAATTGCCTTCCAATTCTTGATAACTATCTGTATCAGAAAAATCATCTTCACTATATATTTTATAATCCCACCGGCAGCTATGGGTACAAGTACCCTGATTTGGATCACGATGGGAAAAATAATTTGATAAAAGACATCTGCCTGAATAAGCCACACAAATGGCCCCATGAACAAAAGATTCAATCTCAATATCCGGCACCTTATCTTTTATTTCAGAGATCTCGTCAATTGATAGTTCTCGGGATAAGATGATGCGATGTACCCCCTGCTCATACCAGAACTTTACTGAAGCCCAGTTAACCGTATTTGCCTGGGTGGAGAGATGAATTGGAATGGACGGACAGTATTTTTGGCTTAAATAGATCATTCCCGGATCGGAGACAATAATTGCGTCCGGCCCCAGTTTTTCCATCCAACGAAAGGCATCTATAAAAGAATCAATTTTACGGTTATGTGGGAAAATATTCAGGGTCAGATATATTTTTTTATCTGACTTATGGGCGATTTTAACCGCCTCCTCAATCGATTCATTATTGAAATCATTCTCCCTTGCCCGTAGTGAAAACCTTGGTACTCCGGCATACACTGAATCGGCGCCATAGGCAATGGCATATTTGAGTTTCGTCAGGTCTCCGCCAGGAGCGAGCAACTCGACTTTATTATTCATCAAATCTCCTTTAGTAGTATCCCCTAGTAAATAAAACCACAGAGGACCCTAAGATTATTACAAGTAAAAAGGATTCTCTAATTTACCAAGGAACAGAAGCCATACCAAAAGTTAACAATATTTTTCAGAATTTCTTTTCTCAACATTTTTCTTGAATTCTTATCTAACAGAATCTAAATTGATTTTTAATGATTCTTTTCTGTTTTGTATATATTAAACCACCGGTAAGACTCGGTTCTCGGTTCTAAAAAGCTAAAACGAAAATTAGGTTGCATGCAACAAAAAACGAGTGACGAAAAACGAGTACCGGGTACCTAGTACCTAGTACCAATAATTAAGAATATGGGAAAAATTGAATGAATACTAATTTTACCGATTTAAGTTTTCTTGAAGAAAAAGACAAGCGTCGGGTGTTTATTCTGGATACAAATGTTGTCCTTCACGATCCTGCCTCAATTTTTCGGTTTGAAGAGGATGTTGTTTTAATATCATTTAGTGTCTTAGAAGAGATTGATGCGAAGAAAAATGATCCCGGCATTGGGTATAATGCCCGGGATATCAGTCAGAAACTGGAAATGCTGAGTACCCGGCAGATAGAAAATTCTGTAATCACTATTCCAAACGGAAAAGATGGTATCCTCTCTTTTCTCGCCGGGCATGTTTCAGAGAATATCCCTTCAGAACTTGACATGAACTATCGGGACAATTTAATGCTCGCTCAGGTTCTCGGTTTAAAGGATTCTTATTATCATCGGGAATTTATTTTTGTCACTAAAGACCGTAATCTAAGAATTAAATGCCTGGCCCTTGGGATCCGGACTGAAGATTATAAGCATGACCAGGTCAGTGAAGAGTATTTGACAAGTTTTTTTCAATCGACCAGGGAAGTTCATCTAACTGCTGAAGAAGTAAACGATGTTTTTACAACCAAGGATAGAATTAAGTGGAATTTACCCTATCGGAAAAAGTGGCATTTACGCGAGAATGAAGGCATCGTTCTTTATGATCCGAGTGGAGATTTATTTGGGTTGGGGATTCGAAAAGGAGACAGAATAAATTACTTCGATTACCATTCGATTAAGGTTCTCGGCATGCCCCCAAAAGTCCTTGATGATGTGAATTTTACCTATAATTTTGAGCAGGCGATTTGTATGCATCAGGCAATGGATGATGATATTCGAATTCAGATTATTATTGGTCGCGCCGGTACGGGTAAAACTCACATTGCCATGGCAGCGGCACTGGAAAAAGTATTTAAAGAAAAAAAATATGAAACCATAAAATTAATAAAGCCCATTGTGACCAAAAGTAGATTAGGGGAGGACATTGGATTCTTACCTGGTTCTCTCAGACGAAAACTACATCCAAAAATGCGACCTTTTATTGAAAAACTACGTCAGTTTAGTGATGAAGATTTTCTTTCGACAGAAACAGGATACCAAAAACTGCTGGATTCCGGTATTGTTGAACTTATAAATCTTGCTGATGTAAGAGGGGCGGATTTATCCGGATCTGTTATTATTTTTGATGAGGCACAGAACGCCAATCCCTTTCAGATCCGCACACTCGGTACCCGCCTGGGTGAAAATACAAAACTGATCGTCCTCGGTGATCCAACTCAAATTGATAGTATTTACCTGGATAAATATTCTAATGCACTGATCAATTTATATCTAAATTCAATCAATCACCCTACTCCCTTCTTGGCTCAGGTATGTCTGATGCAAATGGTCAGATCCCATACCTCGCGTTGGTTTGAAGACGTTTTTCAACCGGACCGTATTCGCAATGAATGAGCTGTTCAAAACAGGACGGTTCACTGGCTGTACGTACACTGTGAATTTACCCACGAATTACACGAATTGACAACGAATTAACACGAATTTTTTATATATTTTTTACTATTTCGTGAAATTCGTGGTTAAAAAATACTTATGCGTGACGCAAAAATACAAAATAAAATACGAAAATGGTTTAGGAAAAATAAACGCCCGCTTCCCTGGCGCGGTGAGAAAAACTGGTATTATATCTGGATCTCAGAAGTGATGTTACAACAAACCCAGGTAGAACAGGTAATACCTTATTATCATAAATTTATCAAGAAATTTAACACTGTTGAGCAACTGGCAAAAGCATCACAGGAAGAAGTGTTAAAAATCTGGGAAGGGCTCGGTTACTATTCGCGAGCCAGAAATTTGCATCGCGCAGCAAAAATCATTGTCGATAAATATCATTCCACGTTACCCCCGATTCGAGAAGAACTTCTGAAAATTCCCGGTTTTGGACCTTATACGACAAATGCTGTACTCAGCCTGGTGTTTAACCAGCCATATGGTGTTGTGGATGGAAATATCAAACGGGTTTTGTCCCGTCTGTTAGCAATCGAAGATGACATTAGAGAATCGAAAACGCAGAATAAAATTCAACAACTAATGGACAATCTGCTCCCATCAAAGTACCCCGGTGAATTTAATGAAGCAATGATGGAGTTAGGGGCCACCACCTGTACGCCGACTGCACCTCTCTGTCCGGCCTGCCCGCTTTCTAAGGATTGCCAGGCCCGTATAAAAAAATTAGAGGGCATTCTCCCCTACAAATCAAAAAGAGCAAAGATTCCCACTATCCGGTCCGTTGCCTGTATTGTTTATCACCAGGATCTTTTTCTATTAGTAAAACGGCCAGAGCATGAAATGCTGGCTGGTTTATGGGAATTTCCGGTTTTTAAATTGAATAACGGATATAGTGATTCCGGTTTTAACATTTCCTCTATTCGTAATCAATTCAATCTTGATATATCCTTAAAAAAATCATGGCCTGCTATAAAACATTCATATACACATTTTCATCTTAATTTATACTCAAAACTGTTCGAAGCAGTTTCTTCTGAATTTCTATCAGAATTTTATGAAGATTACCGTTGGTTGGGGATCGATGATATTAAAAAATTACCGGTTCACAAGGCAATGTGGAAGGTTTTGAACACGACTGAAGCAGAATTAGTAGCTATAGCCAAGAGATACATAGTAGATACCTGATCTATTGCTGGCTTTTCCATAACCAAAGAAAATTGGACCCAGAAGCGTATTAAATCCAATCCAGCCTCCAAATCCAGAGAAGAAGTCTTCACTTTTTAATACAAGATCGGGCGTTTCCCAGACACCGCCAATATCATAGCGAAATCCCAGATAAGCGTCGGATATAATTTTGAGGGGGAGCAGGAAACGATATTCAAGATTTGCCAGGATTACCTGCCGGCCAAAATATTCATACTCATGCAGACCAATAAAATCCAATAATCCACCTATGCGAAACCACTCTGAGAAAGGCAGGGTATTATCACCAATCCCAATAAGCCCCCGAAAATGGAAGGTATGTCTTTCCCAATAGGTGTAAAACCCTTCCAGATTTACATATGCTTTCGTGTATTTTTCCTGACCCTGGGCAATACGTTCATTTGCCGTTTCCCAAAACCACACATTATAGATACCTGATCTGGTGAATGGTAAATTGTCGCGTTTATCTGTAACAGATTTAACGGAGAGTGTTCGCAATTCGCTGCTTTGAGTTACCCTCTGTTTCTGATCTTCGGTAAGGTTGCCTGCAAAGGGTGCATCTTTTACATTTTCCAGGCGTATTTCAATGGAAATTTGTCCTAACTTTTTTAATTGTAATCCTAAACCTAATTTTGCACCCCGCCTTTCCTCTTTAAATTCGCCGGTTTTTTCATCTTCAACATGTAACGGAAACCTCTTCCAATCGTAGTAAGCCCTGAAACTAACTGTTAAAAGACTTTCGAATACCCTGTCGGCACGATAGTTAAAACCAATATGCCGGTCCATTTCCCCATACCGTCCGTTCAGATTAAGTTTATACGCATTTCCTAAAAAATTTTCATTAGCCCACTCAGCATATATTTGCGCGCCGCGTTCGGATCCAATTTTTCCACCTAAACGAAGAACAATATTTTTCTTTTCCGTAACTTTAATAATCAGGACAGCATTATCATCCTTTAAATCAATATTGATACTTACTTTATCGAATAATTGCGTATTATAAATGTCATCGATACCTTTTTTTACCATTTTCGAATTATAGATATCGTTTTTCTTCATAGGAAATTCACGCAATATGATAAAATCATTACTGATTTCATTACCCTCAATACGAATATCAGAAATTATTCCTTCCTCAATGTTCACAGTAAGTTCTCCACTTGCAGGATCAAATGGAATTCCCCGGACGTGAACCAGAGCATATCCTTGACTTCGATACATCTGTTTTACTTCCTTCAGGCCTTGACGAAGTAAATTATAGTTGAGCGGTTGATTTAGCTGATTATTCAGCATATTATTCAATACCGAATCAGTAAACAGTTTATTGTTTTCAAAACTGATACTTTTCAGGACATGATTTGCATCTAACAAATACTCCAGAACACTCTCAGGACCCGAGGTATCTATCGATGCTTTTACTGATTGATATATTCCTCTGGAAAAGAGGTTGTTTATATCATTTTTCATCATAGTCATTGTGATCGAATTTTTATTTTCTGCATACAAATAGTGAGAAACATTTGCGGAATCCGGCATATAGCTTGAATTTAAATCAAATCGGTCATACTGAAAGGAAACTTGTAGTTCTTCGGAATTGTTTGATTCGGTCAGAGCATATAGTTGGGTGGCCAAATTATCAACGGCCAGTTCACCTTGAATTATCATCTCATCAATTTTATCAAAATCAGTACTTCCTATTCCGATGATGTCCGGTTTAATAACAAGATCAGCTAAATTTTTCTGCTCTTCATTTGTAGACTGCTGCATAATGGAGGTAACCTGATCTGCAATTTCCCAGGGTGCCTGAAGTTCATCGCGCTTACGCAGAGGAGACGTACTATCAACTACAATTACAATGTCCATCCCTAGTGACTTTGCCACATCAACAGCAAAATTAGCGGTTAGGCCACCATCTACCAGAAGCATTTTATCCCAAACCACCGGAGAGAATAAAAGCGGCACCGCAACACTTGCATTGATCGCTTCAGCCAAATCCCCCTTTCCTATTACCATGCGCTGACCAGAAATTAAATCGGTGGCAATTGCCCTGAATGGTATTTTTAATTCATCAAAATTATATACCGCCGGAAAATCTGTCTTATAAAGTTGTTCTGTGATTATCGAGAGAATTTTTTGACCGGAAGTCAGGCTTGTGGGAATAAATGCCCGCATGTCATCGAACCGAATACTGACCAGATATCGATCATTTATCGCTTTTTGACCGACAAACAAGTTCTGGCGGTCGGTATCATCCCTGAACATATCATCCCAATCGATACTTTTCATAGATTCTTCCACTTGATTTGCGGTAAGTCCAGCCGCATAAAATCCGCCAATAACACTACCGATACTGGTTCCAACAATAAGATCTATGGGGATATTGTATTTTTCAAATCCTCTTAATACACCAATGTGTGTGAGCCCCCTCGCTCCTCCTCCTGACAGGACCAGACCCACCTTGATACGATGCCGGTCTTTTTCGCTATATAGCTTACTTATACTGGAGAATAAATCGGATTGTTCTCTTTCATAAAGAACCTGCCCGTACGATGGAGGGAGTACCATAAAGATGGATATAAGAATTGTGTAATAATGATGTTTTATTTTTAACATTCAAGCCACTTTGCTAATTAGATATATCAGCATTTAATGTCCTGAAATATTCTTCGATCAATTTCTCATAATCCGGATTAAAACCCTCCTGAAGAGCGCGGATCAAATCCAGACTTAATTGCTTTATCCTGGGGTCATCCATATTAGTCGGATCATCAGGTGATTTACGTCGATATTCTTTCCCGACTTCTGCCAATCTTTTTTTACTGTAATCCTTCTCTCGAACAGATTTTTGTGCATCGAGCATCCGGGAGAGAATTTGTTGTTGTCGCTCGATCGTCTTTCGATCGATGTTCAGGGCCTGCAGGTCTTCGACCACTTCACCCATTTCGTTGGCCATATGATCAAGGCGGCCTAAAATATCAGATCTGTTTTGCATTTCATTGGCCATGTTTTCCATAGATTCTTGTATTGCCCTCTGCTCGGCTGCCATTCGTTTCAAGTAACCCTGTTGTTCCATGGATAGAGATCCCTGATTCTGCTTAAAAAAGTTGAGACTCTCCTGATTTAACTGCCCCTGGCGGCCGGACAATTTTCGCATCTGCTCCAGATACTGTTCGAAACCGGTTGCCGAACTGGCGCTCGACATCATTTCCATAGACTGATTCATGCTGAGGACTGATTCATTTATTCCCGCCATCGCTTGTTTTTGAAAATTACTGGCCGTGCTCTGGCGGCGGTTTTCCAACTCACTCAAACTCTTCCTCATATTACCGTTTGCTGATCCCAGAGATTTACTAATCTGTGGAGAAATAAAAAAAGTTTCGTGAGAAAGATCAATAATATCCCGGATCACATGGGACATACCTTCAAGAATTATTTGTTGTGATTCTGCCACTTCCGGAAAACGATTACTATAGTTTGACAAACTTTTTGTATCATCGACCAGATTTTCTTCGTTTTCAGATAATTTAAGTAAGTTTTCCGTGATTTTTTGCATCTTTGTCATAATTTTTTTCTGATCGCTCATAATCATTTCATCTTGTGCTTTCTTAAGATCTGAGTATAGTTGTTCCATTTGGCGCCCGACTTGCTTTGAAGATTTACCAGCCTGAGCCTGATTACCTGCAGACATTTGATTCATAAGATTCTGCATTTGATTCTGAAGTTGAGATCCGGTGTCTTTTGCTTCCTCCAGGTGATTTTGGGATTTTGGATAGTCGTCTAATGACTGACTTTTTTCCAATTCTGCTAAAGATTTTTCAATTCTTTCTAAAAGATCTTTCTGATTTTCTTCCTTTTGCAGAAGCGATTCTCGTTCATTTTTGTTTAATAAATTTTCATCCTGTAACGCTTCTGAAATCTCAGATTGCTCTTTCTTTAGTTGTTCTGCCATTTTTACCATGCGATCCAGTTCCTGCTCTAATTTCACTTTTTCAAAAAGAGCGAGGGTACGTTCAAGGTTTTCCTTAAACCTTTCCTGATTAAGTTTAAACTTTTCAACTGATCGCTGTCCGGATTTTTGATCGAGATTATTTAGAGCATCTTGCAACTCATTCATTGCCTGCAGGAGTTCGGGTGTGACAATTTCCTGAAATAGATCTTGAAGCTGACGATATTTTTCCAAAATTTCCGGGCTAAAGAGCTGATTGTTTTCCATTTTCTTAATAGCCTTATCCAGATCTTCCTCAATTTTTTGCAATTTTTCCTGAATTTTCTTTTGTTTTTCAATCGTTGCTTCTAAAGATCTTTTTCTTTCCCAATCTATTTCCTTTTCCCGTTTCATCTCCCGGCTAATTTCTTCCAGATCTTTTTTTAGCTCCTCACTCTCTTTTGCCAGATCTTCTGTTGATTCCAGGTTCTCATTCTGGGTCATTTCAAATTCATCAAAGAGCTGTTCCAGGGAAGGAAAACGGATATAATATACATTTGATCGACTCTGTTTTGGACCTTTAATGATATCATTATCCGCAAGTGTCACGTAATATTTTACAACGTCTTCGAAACTCACAGGTAAATTGGCGAATCTCCACAAATAGGGCTGCTGAAAATGCTTTGCATGTGGTGAACTGATCAATATAGGGACATTTTGCCAGGTAGAGTCTCTGGTTTCTTTTATTTTTCCTTGTATCTGATAATGTAAATTCAATGATTTAAATCCAAAATCATCATTCCCTTCAATGACCAGATTTACGGCACCATCAGCGGCAATTTCTATATCCTCTCCCGGTTCGGTTATTTCAACAAATGGGAATTGATCAACCAGAACCGTTATAGAATATTCAATTGGATCCTGGTTATGCAAATCCTCTAAATCACTGATAGTAAAATAATATGATTTATCCATATTAATCGTAAAAGTATAACTGAACTTATTTTCCCGAATTTTGCAGTTTTTCTTTTCATCATCAGAAAAAACCATCTCTGCTGTTTTGAGATTTTTACTGGCCAATCCCGATATATTAATTTTTGATCCCGGATAGGCAATAATATCCCCAACATTTAAATCTAAGAATCGTTTGGGAAGTTTTGTATAAAAGGGGGGCTGGATTTCAACCAGAATTTCATTGACCAACGGTGGATATAATGTCTCAATCGTATACATCTTACTGATTAATTTATCACTCCATTCAGCCGGAAATGCAGGTATCGCCTGGACATAATAATCAAAAGGTTTTCTGATATTATCCAGTTCAAGATGATAATTATTCTGTCCTTTACGTAACACTTTTGACTGAAGATTTTTTTCTTTATGGTTGCGATACCAGAATACACAATTATCTGCCTCCGGACCCTGATACAATATGGTAATCTCAAGAGATTCACCTGATATTATACTGGCATCTCCCGGATTTACAGAAAATTCATACCAGGGAACAATTGCGTATTCACCGGCAGGATTTAATACGCGTTTCGCTGACAGGGACAATCTTCCACTCAGTGTAAAAATTAAGAGAATACTTCCCATCAAAACCGGAAGTATAAAGGAAAACGGTAAGAAATAATCTTTGAGTATTAATTTTTTCGCAAAATTGACATCAGTAACTTTTTGGGCAAATTGTCCAATCGCATATTGTTTTATAGATGATGAACTTCCGGGTAGTTCAGATATTATCAATTGATAAATATTTGTTAGTCTATCTGCAATCGAGGGGAAGCGTTCCCCAATATATTTTGTTACCGGAGTCAAATCTTTTTTTTCTGAGAGAAGAAAAGAATCAATTACGGGTGATAAAACGAATTGATAGAAAAAATATATGGTCAGCGAGCTATTCAGGATGAGTATAAACCAGCGTACTTCAGTTTTAAAATAAAAAACACTATCAGCCAGAAAAGTGCTTAACCAAATAATCAGAAGAAATATAAAAAAATGAACGATTCCGGCGATAACACGAAACACCAAATTTTTACGCTGGAATAAAACTATTTTTCTGATGATCTGATCTATTGCTTCCATTTAATTTAAAATAGAGTAAAGTAGAATATTTAGACCCATGCGAAGAGCTGCCTGACGCTTTTCAGGTGGATCATTATGAATTTCAGGATTTTCACAGCCATCACTTATGTCCGTGTTGAATGAATAAAACACCACCAGACGGCTGTTATAAATCAGTCCTAATCCACGGGGAGGCCCGCCATCATGTTCATGGATTTTAGGCAATCCATTCGGAAATTCGTAATATATCTTATATATGGGATGTATGAAAGGAAGTTCCACAAAATTTAACTCCGGAAAAACTTTTTTAATCTCCCGCCGGAAGGATACGTCCATACCATAGTCATCATCAGCAAACAAAAATCCTCCCGACGTCAAATAGGTGCGTAAACGTATCGCTTCATCATCACTAAATTTAATATTTCCATGCCCGGCTATATAGGCGACAGGATAATTAAAAAAGGACTCATCCATAATTGATGCGGTTTTTTCTTTAAGGGTTGTTCCGATTTTTAATTCATCTGACATGAGCTGGAGCAGATTTTTGAGCGTCGTTTTGTTTCCGTACCAATCCCCCCCACCATCATATTTAATGCGAACGACTGTAAAATCACTCAATCTTTCACCAATTTGAGCTGATAGGACAGATGGAAGAATCAAGATCATAATACAGAACGCCTGAATTGTTTTATTTCCGGGATACAAATTATAAAGCATAATGATTACCGTTTAATTCTATCGATTATAAAAAAAAATCCCAAATCGTTTAATACAATTTGGGATATACATTAACATCGATTTACCGATTAGAGTATTTTATATCCTATCATTATCACCATTGTTACAGCGCCACAAATTTTAATCGAAAGTCCGCCAATCTTACCGATAAACGCTCCAACCCCAGAAAGAAGTGATTTTTTCAGATTGTAAGATTTAATGAATTCGAGGATTGTCGCTCCCGCAAAGACACCAATGATTGAACCTATAATAGCACCAAGCACCGGAGTTACAAATGCTCCGCTAATCGCACCGCCTATTCCGCCAATAATACTACCGGTTATGCCCCACTTCGAGGCGCCGTATTTTCTGGCACTGACAACAATCAGGAGATATTCCAAAGATTCAACAAGAAGAAATATTGCGAAAAGAGTAAGTACGAATGTAAAAGAATACTCAGAATAATTTGTAATCAATCCATATATAAATGAATCAACCGCGATTAACAGATTGCCTGGTACACCAAAGAAATTAGAAAACAATGATGCGACAAGAGCAAATGCAAATACTATTTCTATAATACTATCCATTAAAACTACCTATTTAGCGACTGGGTTGCGTAAGAGTACCTCTTTGATTTACTTTTCAGGCCCATATTACCTAATTCGTTTCTAACCGCCAACCAGCCAATTCTTATGAACCCATATTTTGCCGAATTTAATTCCTTTTTTATTTTATATGCGCCATATTCAGGATCATCTTGTATAATCTTTTGTATTTTTTCCCCTAGCGACATCTCTAGAATAGGTTTTACGACTGGTTCTGCTGTTTGTTCATCCGCCATTTCTGTTGATGCTTCCATTGTTTCAACTGCGGGTAATTCTTCAATTTCTTCGGCAGGCTCAGGTTTTGGTTTACTCAATGTAATTTCCTTGGCAACAGATTGTCCGGATGATTCCAAAACCTCAAACTTGTTTACCGCTTCGTCGACAGAATCATAAACGTCCAGGATATGATGAAATTCGAGTAATTCAAAAATCTCATAAACATCCGGGACCATTCGCACTAATTTAAGATCACCGCCATTTTCACGAATCGATTTTATCTCACTGATAAAAATCCCCCAACCAGCACTGCTGATATAATCAACATTTCCAAGATCGACGACGATAAAAAAGCGACCCTGTTTGAGAAGAGAATCTAAGGATCTCTCAAGCTCTGAAGATGTCGTGGTATCAATATATCCGCCAACTTTGATAATTGAAATATGATTCCGGCTACCCGCTACTTCCGCTGATACCTGAATTCCTTCCATCCAGTCCTCCTAAAGTAATTACAAAAACTTAGCGCTTATTAGCTTTTGCCATATTATTTAAAATTTTCTCATTTTTTATCATTTTCTTTTTCGCGATTTTTTTCCGAATGGCATCTAATTGCGATTCTTCACCCGGTTTCTTACCGGTTAATTTTGTCTTAAATTGATGGTTCTTTATACCAAGTTCGTTAATCTGCTCAAGAATTTTGTCAGAATTACCTAATATATTTTCTTTTTCAATGTATTTCAACATATCTTTCGAATTTTGGCGAATCATTTTTGTATCTAATTCACCATCATGAGTCTCTAAAAATTCAAAATATCGAATAACCTGTACAAAAATTTGCTCCACACGTCCCAAAGACTTAAGCAGAGTATTTGTCGATATCATACCAAGTATTGTACCAATTTTTAGCAGATCCTTTGTCTGAACTTTGCCGTTGTTCCAGCCATCCACAATTGAGTTAATTTTCTGAATGTCATCAAAGATAATTGTGTAAAAGTGGTTTATACTCTTTTCACTTATTTTTTGCTCAAGAAGTTCAAAAGACGGGATCGTTGGTACTTTTTTCTCCTCAGTCTCAGATCGTGGTTTTTCTCTTCGCTTCTTTCCTCCCATTTCCTTCAGTACCGCATCCTTTTCCGCCTTAAGTTGTGCGATTTCTTCAGCTGTAATGGCAGGTATTTTGTCCGGCTTTTTAACTTTTCCCTTTTTGGGCTTCTTTTCTTTTACCTCTTCCAATGCCTCGAGTTCGATTGTTATTTTTTCATCATCCTCTGGTTTTTCTTCTTTCTTTGCTGCTTTTTCTTCGCTTTCAGGTTTCTTTTTCATCGCCCGTTCAAGGGCATCGAGATCTATAATTATTTTTTCATCATCTTTAGCGGCTTCTTCTTTTTTAGTTGTTTCTTCCTCAACTTCTGGTTCAGGTGTTTTAGCTACCGCCTCCTCTTCAACCTCTTCCTCTGGTTTCGTTTCCTCAATTTCTGCTTCAGTTTTGTCCTCAGCAGTCGGTTCAACTTCTTCGGTTTTAACTTCTTCCTCTTCTTTTACTTCCTCTGTTTTTTTAACTTCCTCTTCAACAACCGGTTCTTCTTTCTTTGCTTCAATCTCTTTTTCTTCATCCCTGGCGGTACTAATCTGTCTTTTTATCGTCGTTCTGGGAGTTTCTGGGAAAGCCGGTTTTATTTCATCAGCTGTTTTGACACCAGTCCTGTCAGAAATC
>SDBS01003797.1_pt1 | contig 14829 bp, 6 predicted proteins | sample 2277091 | NCBI WGS metagenome assembly SDBS01 (sample SAMN10404972, study PRJNA504765) | marine sediment metagenome | isolation source: marine sediment core GS10_PC15, 163 cmbsf | place: Arctic Ocean: Southern Knipovich Ridge | collected 2010
GTGTTGGTTATAGTACTTCTCCTCATCCGGAATCTTCAGATGCAGATATCCGTACTCTCTACTCTGAGGTTCGACAGTAATCTCCTTCTCCTTAAACCAGCACCACGGCGGATCAGGTATCTCGGCATACCCCCGCTCCCACCGTCCGCGTTCCGAAGGACGATATGTCGAGAGAACCCAGTCGCGGCTCACGTCGTCGTCATTGTATATGGTAATTCTGAAACCGGTCTCTTTGTAGATATCGTACTCCTTGCCGGGTTCAATGTCGTGCACTATGAAGCGTCCAGGCGACACTCTCAGGCTCGCGCCTTGCACGCCGCCACACAAGCCCAGCAAGAAACCGAACAGAAATGTCAGACAAACCGAACGTGTCATATCTCGACCTTTCCAGCCCTCGATTGAGGGAGCGGCTCTGCGGACCGTCCATCGGCCCGCAGAGCACGTCTTCCCTCGCTCGTATTTACGGCGATTCAGTAGCAGCAACAACAATGGAGAAATCGTGCGATTCGCCGCCGCCAACGGTGTCGCCGGCCGGTGCCGTGTACGTCGCAGTGATGTCCTGGCTGACACTAACTGCCAGATTATCGACCAGGTCCTGCGGTGTTGTCGTCAGTGAGATCGGGAGGACCGTTTCAGTAACGTCCACCTGAAACACGTCATCCGGTCCAACTGTCCCGGCGGTCCAGCCGTTCGCATCGGGCGGGACGGGGTAATCGACGTCGATATCGAGGTCGACGGCCACGTTCCCCTGATTCTCCACTGTACTCGGCGAACCCATCACTACCACGTCATCTATCGCGATGCTTCCCACGGGCCATGTGCCACCAGCGGTAATCGCGATGCTGATCTCCGTTGCAAGCTCGACCGTAACGGAGATGCTCGCCGAGCTCTGTGCCAGAGCCTCGCCGGTCAGGCCCACCAGGGCCAAAGCCAAAACTAACATCAGTACTGCATTCTTCATTGTCCTATCCTCCTTGTTCTAGTTTATACCACGTTACGTTGCGTTTATCCACGTCGCACGAACCTCACGGCGGGTGGTTTGATGCTTCTGCAATCAACTCATTCATCTTTAACTTCTCCTTACGATGTCAGAAACCGCGTCCAATTGACCTGAGAGCTCCCGTATCCTACGGCGGTCGCTCTGTCGATGCCTTGACCGTCACACTGTCCATTTCATCATCCCTCCTTATTAATCTCGAGTTTACGGTAACGACTCGCTGGCGGTGACCGTGATGGTGAAGCTTTGGTCCACGCCACCGCCAACCGTGTCACTGCTGGGCGCACTGTACCTCACACCGAGCGTCTCCGTACCCGACACGGGCACATCAGTCGCAAAAGTCTGGTCACTTGTTGAAAGGACGAGTTCATAGCTGCCGTCATCGTTTCTGTCAGCCTCAACCTTGAAGGAATTTTCGCCGACGTTGTTCTCAATCGTCCAACCGCTGCTGCCATCGCCACCCGAGATCGAGATATCTTCCACAACGCTGCCCGTGTTCTCAACAGTGAAGGTATCCGACTCCTGCACGTCGTTTAACGACACCGCGCCGATGTTCCAGTGTTTCGGGTCCGGCAGATATTCCGAAGTTATCTCAATGCCAAGGACTGTGGGTGCCGTCATAAAATTCAGTGTAGGCAAACTGCCGCCTGCTACTGTGGACATCCACTGATCAATGGCAGAGTAACCTCCTTGAGTGAAGACGAGGAGGTATTCAGCCTCGTTTGTCCCCGTAGCTGAACTGGTATCGTATCTTATCCTTAGAGCCTCTCGTCCAGTCTCATACCAGCTCCCAACACCCTGGAAGCTGACCGTTGCGACGTTGGGAAAATACACCCAGGAGATTACATTGTCATCCACACCATCCACCGGCGATGAATCGTCGTATATAGCTACATATCTTTGTTCGTCGGTAAGAGAACCGAAATCCGTCCAGGTCTCAGAAGCCAGACCGTTTACCAGACCATCTGTGCCATCACCAATATGGTACCTATCATCATCAACGCTTGAGCCCAGAGATCCGGAAATTGGCGAAAAGATATCGTTTATGTCGTCGATGTACTCATCAAAGTTAAACGCTTTGTAAACCAGGTAATCAACATCTTCTGTCTTCATTTGTATGGCAAGGTCAAAAGAAGCCGTGATAGCAACTGGATAGCCGTAAACTTTGAATATCATATCGTAACTTGCGCTTCCGTCAGTCCAGCTCAAACCTTGGTTTTGAGAAAAACCCATTTGACCTGGATAACTCGGGGAAGTATTATCCCCTGTCCAGGTATAAGCGAAGTTAGGGCCACCGCCTCGGTTATCAACACTTCTCACTACTAACCAGTAAAGACCTCCTTGCTGGAGGGTAATCTGGCTGGTGAAAGTCACATCCAGCCATGCAGGATTGCTTGGAACCGATGATGCCGGAATTGATTCTGAAGTAAGCACAGTATTGCTCGGCACACCGCTGCTATCCGAGCGAATCTCAACTATAAGGGGATCTGAAGCTCCATTTCCCTTGTCCACATAGACAGAAACTTTGGTTAAGGTATAGTCATCATCTAAATCCGCAGAATCAAATCTTTCCCCAATCCATTGGTCATTATCTACAAAGAAGTTCCCATCCAGAGATGCTCCGTTAGAGGTGTCATAATAGGTAATCAATTCTTCAGTAGGGTCACTTACATAAGCATCCATAGCATCCATATCAAGAGTGACCGAAGATAAGTTTTCGCCTTCGCTGGAAAACAAGTGCAAAGAGAACAAAAGTTCTTTCATGTTGGTAGTGGTAACTTCGCCGGTGCCTCTGGAGTCAGCATCGGAGATGTCACCAAATGTATAATCTGTACCAGTATCCTTCTGGCTCAAGTAAAGCAGGAGCTTGTCGGCACCAGTCTCTCCATCAAAGACAGCGATCACATGTCTGTTTTCTAATGCGTAGTCATCATTCCCATCATCATCATAGTCGAGCCTGTAGGCAGAAACTCCACTTTGCGGGTACACGTGAAAACGCTCCGTTGAACTAACCGCAGGATCAACCACGTCTATATCCACCGAATAGACATCAGCGGTTCCTCCGGTAGAGTCCCAGGAATTCCGATAATAACCACCGCCCACATGAACCAGACCGATAGTGGTCACCGGCGTTCCGTCGCTCAGTTCCAAAGCAGCAGTCACGGTTGCACCTGTGTGGGGATTTCCGTCAGACAGGACATACGCTTCAACGTAAACGGTGTCAGTTCTGTCGAAGAATCGCTCCGCCTCGGAATATCCAGAATCGTTGTAAGTCGATCCTTCTACGCTGTCTCCATAATCAGGAGTGAAAGCTAGAGAATAGAGCTGGGGAGCATACGGGACGCTATCGCCGTACACTTCTATCGTCCACTCTCCTGCAACAATAGAGCTATCAACCACGACCTGTTCTACATTATTCGTATGGTCTTCCTGCGTTTGTACAGCCGGATTGGATGGATTGTCGGGATCAAGCGTCCAAGGATAGTGGCGAACGCCGTCGGGGTCTGTGACCACAAGGTCCAGGTCATTAACCAGAGTCGGGTTAGCGTTAGCAGCCGCTGGCTCGTCATCCCAGGCCAGAGTTATCTTCACTTCTGTAGTTCCCTCCGGTACATACAGGCTATGCGTATTTGCAGAGCCGTCGTTGCACTCGTCCTCGACGTAACTGCCAACCACAATTCCATCTATTGCTGCTACGGCATCCACTCGGCCATATCCAAAAGAGTAGTCGGGGCCCGTATTGCCTAGATCCAGCGCAGCATGAATCAGAATAGCCTTGATAGTCGATGGCAGAGGGTACTCCGCCATGTAACCGAATTCCTCGAGCATCAGGGCGACTACGCCGCTTACGGCTGGCGCCGCCATTGAAGTCCCGCACCAACCAGGATCGCCATATATGTCACCCGGCAGAGTTGAATGAATATGGCCCTCACCACCAACTTCACATCCAGGAGCAGTCACGTCAGGCTTTATCCTCCCGTCGTTAGTCGGTCCCCAGCTGCTGAATGAAGTCATGCTATCGTCATCTGAATTGGTGGCTCCCACTGTGATGACGTTTTTGGCAGTGCCGGGAATTCCTATACCGTCATAGCTTCCATCATCAGAATCACCAGGTCGTTTATTACCGGAGCTCCATATCAAGGTAATTCTTTTGCCCATGCTGCCCCTTACAATCCCGTCGAGTTGGGCGCACTCAGCATCATAGCCACCGGAACAATCACTTCCACAAGCGAGGTATTCGTAGCCCCAAGAGTTCTGAGAGAGACTCGCATCGTAGGTGTTGATTGCGCTGTCATATTCATTATTAAGCTCTGTACTATCGTCCCACCATTCAAAGCCGATTAACGTAGCCTGGGGAGCCATGCCCCGCCATTGCAGGTCAGATCCGCTACGGACTGCGCTCAGAGTGCCATCACCCAACATAGTTCCAGCCACATGAGTTGCATGGTCATCTGTCTGACAATCGGATTCGGCGCAACCAGAGTCTCCTATTATGACCCTTCCCTCTAGATCATCATGCGTTGTGTCCGCCCAGCCGCCGTCCCATTGTGCTGTAACTATATCGATACCAGAGAGACTATAAGGAGCAGCTTGCAACGTGTTGACACCAACATTTTCTCTGCTGCCATCGTTATGCCTCTGCAAAACCTTGTCTATGACATCAATCCACTGAACAGAATCTTCCATTGCGATATCCAAGACGGATTCTTCTTCTATTACCAGCTTTAGCGTATTCGTTGGATTGAATCTGTCTACAACCTGCCCATAGTCTTCTATCATTAAAGAGGCATCGTCTAGATCAACGTCACTGAAGAATCTGACGGAAAGATTTATTGTGCCGTCGACGTTGTTGACATAGTTGCTGTTCTTGACTGCAAGAGATATCTTATCTTCAGGCAGAATCGGACCGATCCATCGTACATTGGCATTCCTGAGTTGAGCCTGGGCAATACCTCTGGGAACAGAAGCAAACCACGTTTTCTGAGGCACATAGTTGAGTAGATTTACTGCTGAGTTTTCTAATATGCCGCGTCGTCCAATATCTGGTATATCGTGGAATTGCATCAAAACATGGACCCTCTCTTGCCCGGACGGTCGGATATAGGACTGAATGGCACCCGTTATGTTTTCGGGAGGAGAAAAACTTCTTGATTTGAGTTGTATTCCAACGCGTCTATTCAACAAACCGACGGGACTCCCTTTCGTCTCTTCCTCTTCACTCTCGATGTCGGCCGTCCTGAGCCGTCCAAGACTAACTCGATTTGCTTGGCTGCGAGTTCCTCTTTCTTGGGCGTCGGCAGATCGGCCATCGACCATAATAAGCAATGTCAGGACAAATGGTCCGAAGAACTTGAGAAAACAGGTCGCTCGTTTTTTTCGAGGCATTCTTATACTTGCCCGCCCGAATGCTGGGATGGCTCTGATCCAGGATATGAGGCTTGTTACCAAGTTATGACGCTGCCTGTGAGGCATGTCGCCTTCTTTTCCTCCGCAGCCACGGTGCCGCGTTCTGTTGGTAGTCGGCCATTCTCTTACTCAGTTTAGTTTGTTCTATCAACTGTGCCGATCGCCGAGCACACATTCCCGCGCTAGACAACTCTGCACAAGACACAATACACCCTCTTAGATGGGCGTCAATTATCGTGCCGCATGCGAAAAGCGGTGCAACTCCTTGGCTGACCGCGGTTTAGGCACAAGACTGTGTATCACAACAGTGTCGCACACGTTCACGTTCTTCAACAGAGTCTATACGATAGAAGATCAGTTGCATGATAAGCTGCTGGCGTGTAAGAGCTTAGACATTGGTTCCTGTTCTTGGATATCAGTTCACGTTCGTGAACATGAGACCCGGCGGATCTTTTGTGACGACGATAACTCCGGACGAGGGATATGGTGACGTGTAGCACACGGGCTCTACACCATGTACGGTCAAAGAGAACTGTGGCCACTCGCTCGGGCATGGTGCGAGATACATTCGCAGTTCAGCAACCAATATGTTGTCCGAACCCCATCCCACGCAACCCGTCCCAGTGTCTGAAATGTCGGCGTACGATTGTGGGAAGTTGCGCACTCTACGATGAATGGTCGCATGTTTCGCAGAGATATCCGACCTCTACTCTTCTGATCGAAACTCAGTTCTGAACTCGACGACTATGCTTTTCCCAAGCATCCGCAGGAAAAGGCCGCCGCAGAAAGTTTGACGCACCCTTTCTGCCGAAAAAGAGATACACAAATTGTGCTTATCGATGACCCTGTTTCCGAATGTGCGGCGGTGCCGTGTTCCATTACTCCCTGACACGTGTTCAGAGGAGGTCTTAACCCGACGAATCTGGCCCAACGTCAGTGCATAAGCCTGACGTGAGTTTGAACCTAGAATCGGCAGTTGAACGCGGCGCAATAGCACAACTCATTAGGTCGCCTGCGCTTGCACAAAAGCCTCAACTCACCCACCGGGTGAGCCCACGTTTTTTGTACAAACGCATTCGACCCAAGCAGTTGCACTCTGCATCCACGCTCAACCGCCGAATCTAGGTTGAACATAGTATGCGATGCAGGTTGAGCACTTCAATGTGCGCGTTTTGACCCAGCCGTGTGGGTGAAAACACATATTGCAGTACATATCTGCCTTATAAACAGTATTAATAGACATCTATAAATATGTTTAGCATATGTTTTTGTAACATTATGACCTGCAACAAGTTAGAGTTCGGCTATGGAGTCGTGCCTGGGAAACGCCTTACGAGCACTCGGATGGCACAGAATTTGCAAGTTTGAGGGAGGACAAATGTGTCTGTACCACCGCGGTGTGCTGGAAACCAGCGTTTTCGACAGGGCTGTGGCGTGTAGTTCACAAGTCACACTCTACAGCAGGAAGTCAGGGGTGCCATTAAGTGAAAGGTCGCTTGCCAAAAGTCTCAGCCGAGGCTCTTCATGGCCTTGTGTTGCTGATCGCGTTTACTCTGTTGATGGCGGGGACGGGCTTTGTCACCGACCGACCTGCACTAGCTGCAATCCTGGTATTCCTCTTCAGTTTGCCCTATTTGGCAGCTTCGATTGTAACGAAGCAAGCCCATTTCCTCTATGCGACCAAGCTTTTGGGTGCAGTCTCGTACTTTATGGCCTGCTACGCGTTGGGTGCGCCGGCCGTGTGGTTTCCGCTGCTTTCGGTCCCGTTGGTCGTCTGTCTGTTGGGGATAGGACACCGTCTGGAGAAGGTTCTTGATCCCAGTCTGGCAGCGTTTCCCCGCACAACATACCGTGCCATGAACATCACCGCGGCGGTGTTCACGGTTTGGGCCCTGCTGCAAGTGTACGGTCTCATGGGAGAACCGGGGATGGCGCGCTATGTGGCAGGCCTGGCGTTTCTCGGTTATGCAGGTCTCTACCTCACTCATTGTGTTGCAGGCGCTCATGCCGTCTATACGTACGTCTTCTGCATCTTCTTGGCCATGGGAGCGGGACTGGCCGGGACGGCAGCGCTATCCGTCGAGTATTGTTGGATATTTCTCCTGATCGCTGCGGGACTGGTCGCGTTCGTGGGCACAAGCTTTCACCGCGCCAGAACAATCCGCTGGTCGCGCCACTTTTTCATATGCTTTGGCGTCACGCTGGTCGGCTCATTCGTCTTCTCGGTCTTCTCCGTTTTCTGGACCTCCAGATGGTCATTTGTCCTGTATGACTTGGCGATCTCATCCCTCCTGCTGTGGCTGGCATACAGGTGGCTGGCTGCCGCTGTCGGCGACCTCCGCCGCGCCACAACAAACGAGCGGCTTATACCCAGGTTCTTTTTCCTTGGCGCACTGCTACTGAGCACGCCCCTCGTCCCGCTGGTGTTTGTCCGGCCTGTGAACACCAATATAGCCGTTACCGCCCTGCTTTTCGGGTGGGTTTTCGCTTGGATCGCCTGGAGCCGGCGCGAACAGCGGGGCGGGCCAAGAAACGCGTATGTGCTACCGGCCGGCATGTTCGTCACCGCGGGCCTGGCAGGACTAGCGATCCATCTGCCGGCCCCTGTTCCCGCTGTGTGGTCGCTGGTTGGGGCGCTGGCACTGTTGATAGGGTTAGGTGTGCTCCACAGAACCCTCGCCAATGCGGTGGACGAGGCCTTTCGCAGAAGTCTGGCAGAGGCGGCTGTGTTCCCGGCCTTCTTCGCGTGGTACGTACCGCTGTTGTTGGGAGAACAGGGCGTCGCATTGGCTGGTGCGGTTGCAGCGCTTGGAATCTCCCTCGCATTGGGCACACTTCTCAAGAACGCGTTTGCTCGCTGCGCCGCAGGACCGGCACTTGCCGGTATCGTCGTGACGCTTGCGATGTTGTTCACCCCTCAAACCATGCCCGTCTGGGTGGTGTATGTCGCAGGTGCAGCGATGGCGGGCGCATGTTTTTCATGGGCGGACAGCCGCAACCGCCAGGTCACGCGGCAAGCAGCGAATCTCGCCTGGCTGATCCTGTCAATTGCCGCCCCGGCTAGTGCAGCTGCCTCGGGAATGGCTTCCGCGCTGTACAGCGTCACTGCAGTGGGGTGCATAGGTGCGGTAATGGTGGGTGTGCGGCAGCAACAGCCGCGTGATCGAGATATGTTCAATCACTTCGTGACGCTCATGGCGTTGGTCGCAACGGCCGTATCTCTGGCCCTCGTTGCTGTTGGCGGCCTGGAGCTGATCACAGCCGGCTTCTGCCTGATAGTTCTGGCAGCAGCCTACGGCATTGCATGGGGCTTCGGCCGCGGCGTGTGGTCCGGGCATGCGACAGTCGGGCTGTTCGCTCTGGGCATGGTGCTGGTGATTTTCGGCGCTGTCTCCGGGATTGACGCACGTGTGCTCTGGGGCGCAACTGTGGTTTTTGCCTTGTTCGCGTTGGCTGCAGGCGTCAACCGGCGATTTCCCAAGTTGGCCGACAGCTCTGTCGTGGCAGGACACGTGACCGGCATCACACTGGCCTGCGCGACCCTGATCATAGCATGGCAGGTAACCGGTTCGACCCTGATGGTGCCTGTGCTGCCGTATATAGTCCTTTACGGATTGATGCTGCGCTTTCGACAAAACTTCGGCTTCCGGCTCGGCACCATATGCTGGGTCAGCCTGGCGGCGTTGTTTCTGTTTGCCGCACAGAGAAACACCGTATACCATGCACAACTGCTGTGGATCGTTGCGTTGGGCCTTCTGTGGCTGGCCCTTGGCTATGCGTTACAGCGCGCCGGTAAGAAATCCTGGCCGATGCCGCTGTACATTTCCGCAACGGTGCTTGCCCTTTTTGGCGGTGCAGCAAGTCTGATAGCTCCCAGCGTCGAGGGGACCTGGCAGGTTTTCCTGGTCGGCGGTCTGGTGTTCGCATCCCTGTTCCTGATTCTGCACGAGAATATCTTTGCTTACCTCGTCACCTTGTCTCTATCCCTTATGGCTTTCGACTGGGTGAGACTCACGACTACTCACTACACCCAGGATCTTTTCGTCTACCTGGTGATTGGTGTAGGTATACTTGGCGTGTTCTTCCTGCTGCCGTACATGAAAACAGCCGCGATCCGGTGGCTATCGCTGCCTCTTTTCTCGATCTTCAACTGGCAGGGCGGCGTGTTTGTCACCGCCTGCGTACTGGCGATAGCTGTAGTGGCAGCCTCGGCATACGGGATCAGGATAACAACCCATCCCAAATTCTGTATCGTATGCCACAACATGGACCAATACTATGACTCGTGGCAACATTCATCCCATAAAGACGCAGCGTGCCTTGAATGCCATTACGAACCCGGTGTGGTGGGCCATGTCGAGGGCAAAATGGGCGCTATGGTGCAGCTGGCCAAGTACATCACCGATATGCGGTGGGCCAACGCCCACGCGTACAGCAACCGACAACCGCATGCTATCGTCAGCAGTGAATCGTGTATGCGCATCGGCTGCCACGACCAGATGGAGCGCAGCGAAGAGGTGCTGCTGTTCCACGGCAAGATAAGGTTCCGCCACGACAAGCACTTGTCTGAACGACCGCGCGCTAATGGGGTGAACTGCGTGAGTTGTCACGGCCAGGTGGTGGAGGGACAACACATCAGCGTCACGGAAACGACGTGTCTGACGTGTCACTTCTACGGCAGGGGAGAAAAGTCTGTTGCTGTTGGCGACTGTCAGACATGTCACCTCCTTCCCGAAGGAACTGTGACGTCCGGGCAACAGGCACTTGACCATAGAGAGTACCTCGAGGGCAAGGAGAAAGTTCGTTGCGAACTCTGCCACAGCCAGGTCACGCAGGGCGATGCAGCGATCTCAACCACACGGTGCAGGGCCTGCCATCTGGAGCAATCAGGCGAAATCGAGGATCAGGCACAGTTCCATCTGGTGCACGTATCCGAAGGGCATTTTGACTGTCTCCAATGTCACGACCAGGTCAAACACGGGATTCATCCGACAGCGCAGCATCTGTTGGCTTCCGGCAACTGCAGAAGTTGCCATGGCGGCGAACGACACACCATTCAGGAGCAGATTTATGCCGGCACAGCCGTACCGGAGTTGGATGTCATGCCGGACTTCATGTACGGGGCCGGTGTGTCTTGTGACGGATGTCATACCGAGGTGCAGTACGTCCAGCTCGGCGAGATGACGTTTACAAGCAAAGCGTCGGGCACAAAACAGTGCGCCGACTGTAATGCTGAAGAGTTCTATGGCGAGATGCTCACCGAGTGGCAGGACGAGACAAAAGGTCGGCTCGATGAGCTCCGGTCGGCGCTGGGCGAGATGGAGCACCGGGACGTGCAGCCAGAGGCCTCCAAGGCAGAAGGCGTGGAAGCACGCACGCTGCTTGAAGCCGCGGGGAGCAAACTCTCTCACGTCGTAGCAGACGGCAGCTACGGCGCTCATAACTATATGTACGTATCGGGCATTCTGGACAGTGTGGAAAGCGATCTCGATGCGTATCGTGCTCTGCTGGCGAAACTACCGGAGCAGGGGCTGGAGGACTCCACCGAATGAAATGGGAACTTGCTGACAAAGCGCTCGACTCAGAGTTTCTCCGCATCGTGGAGCGGCTGAGCGGCCAGAACGTGAGCGCATGCTACCAGTGCGGCAAATGTTCGAGCGGCTGTCCCGTTTTGCCCGACGTCGAGCTTTCGCCCAACCGCGTCATACGTATGGTGCAATTCGGCCTCGAGGACGACGCTCTGGACAATGAAATGATCTGGAGTTGTGCAGGGTGCGGCACATGTACCAGCCGCTGTCCCGAGGGTATCGATATTGGCCACGTGTTTGACTCGCTACGCGCCATGGCGGAGAGAAAAGGCATTGTACACGCGCCCGGCGCGACCCAGGTAAGAACCTTTTACCGGGCATTTCTGGACTGTGTGCGCGAGTTCGGCAGGAACAGTGAAATTGGGCTTATGGGCGCTTACAACATCAGCTCGGGACGTCTGACGACCAACGTGGTAAAGGCGCCGTGGTTTCTTCTCAAAGCGAAACTGGCTTGGACGGTTCACAAAGTCGAGCGGATCGACAGGATGAAACGCGTCTATCAGCGCATCGAGGAGATCGAGCAAGCTCAATGGAAAGAACTTGGAGTTGAGGAATGAAGTACGGCTATTACCCGGGATGTTCACTGCTATCGACGGCCGTCGAGTATGCACGGTCGGCTGAAGGTGTACTCGACAGGTTGGGTGTCGAGCTGGAAGAAGTGAAGGACTGGGTATGCTGCGGGGCGACCGCTGCACACGCAACCAGCCATCTGTTATCGGTGGCACTGCCGGCTATCTCGTGTGCTGCGGCTGAAAAGCAGGGAAACGATATTCTGACCCTCTGCTCGGCCTGTTACAACAGGCTCAAACAGGTTAATCAGGAACTCAAAGACGATCCGGACCTTCTGGCACAGACCAACGAGATTATCGAAGAAGACTACCGCGCGAGTATCCGTGTTCTGCATCTCACGGAACTTCTCACCCGGGAGATCGGACTGGACGCTGTGGCGTCCCAGGTGCGAAGGCCGCTCGAGGGGCTTAAGGTAGCCTGCTACTACGGATGTCTCATAGCGCGGCTGCCGGAGCAACTCCAGATTGACCGTCCGGAATACCCCATGATGGTGGACGACGTGCTGCGAGCTTGTGGCGCTGAGCCGATAGACTGGCCTCACAAGACGGTGTGTTGCGGCGCCGCGTTGACCCTCTCGCGGCAGAAGATCGTCGTGCGTCTGAGCGGTGAGATTATCAAGAGCGCCAAAGAGCGCGGGGCTGATGTGCTGGCGGTGGTCTGTCCACTGTGTCAGACCAATCTGGATATGTATCAATCTAACATAGAGGTAATGGAAGGCCGGCAGTTGGGAGTCCCCGTACTGTTTTTCACCCAGCTGGTAGGTCTGGCCATGGGGCTTGACCCGAAACAGATATGTCTGCAGAAAGTTATCGTGGATCCTCTGCCAGTGTTGGCGGAAAAGGGGTTTATCGAAGGAGGCGTGTACCTGTGAACCGGCATTGTGCCATTAGCTTTGTGTTCAGTTATCCTTTGCGAATGGCGTTTTGGAACTTCGCGCGAGAGGGAGAAAGTTAACTATGGCGCGGATGGGTGTCTTTATCTGTTATTGTGGCGCTAACATCGCTGAGAATGTTGACTGCGACGAGGTCGCCCGCTACGGCGGAACACTGCCCGGCGTTGTCATAAGCCTCAGCTACAAGTACATGTGTTCCGACCCGGGCCAACGCCTTATCACCGACGCCATTGACGAACACAAACTGACCGGCGTGGTGGTCGCGGCCTGTTCGCCGCGCATGCACGAGCCCACATACCGCAAAACCGTCGCAGGTGTCGGGTTTAACCCATACATGCTCGAGATGGCCAACATCCGCGAACACTGTTCGTGGGTTCATCCCAACCGGCGCGATGCAACAGAGAAGGCCAAAGACCTCGTCCGTCTCCTGGTGGAGAAAGTAAAGCGCAACGTGCCGCTCGATCCGATCGAGGTACCAGTGACGCAGCGGGTGATGGTGATCGGCGCGGGAATCGCCGGGATCCAGGCGGCGCTGGACGTTGCCAATGCCGGCTACGAAGTGGTGTTGGTTGAGCGGAAACCCAGTATCGGCGGGTACATGTCCATGCTGGATGAGACCTTTCCCACCCTCGACTGTTCGCAATGCATACTTACACCGCGCATGGTCGAGATCATGCAGAACGATAAGATCAAGTTGTACTCATACTCCGAGATCGAGCAGGTCGACGGGTACATAGGCAACTTTGAGGCGAAGATACGTATGAAAGCGCGTAGCGTCGATCTCGATAAATGTACCGGGTGCGGCGATTGCTGGAACAACTGCATGTCGCGTAACAAGATAAGTGTGCCGGAGCCCGTGTCGGTACGGGACGAGACGCCTGATGACGTCGTTGAGAAAGTGGACGCCATTGTGGCCAAATACGCCGATCCGGCAGGGATGGTCATCGGCGCGCTGCAGGACGTGCAGAACGAGTTCAACTATCTCCAGCAGGACGCCATGATGTATATGAGCGAAAAAGCGGCTATTCCCTTGAGCCGGCTGTACGCCGTGGCCCGGTTTTACGGTGCATTCAGCCTGAAACCACGCGGCCGATTCATCATTCGCGCTTGTAGAGGCACGGCCTGCCACCTCAAGGGCGGTGGGAAAATAGCCCAAGCCATTACCCGCGAACTTGGCATCGAGCACGGCGAGACTACCGACGACAAGATGTTTAGCCTCGAGCGGGTGTATTGCCTGGGCGCGTGCGCTCTGGCGCCTGTTGTGACGGTGAACGAGAAGTATTACGGCAACATGACAGTCGGCAAAATGATGGGGATCATCAAGCAGTGCTGTGAGTCGTCTGAAAAAGTCGTGAATGTGGAAAAGATCGCATCGGTGGAGGCGCTGGTCTGATGAACGCACAGCCCATCCGCGGGTTGCAAGACCTCGAAAAACTGGCGCAGCAAGGAAGAGAATCACTGTATCCGTGCCGGCCCAAAGTGGTGGTGGGGACGTCCTCTTGTGGGTTGGCGGCAGGCGCCGGTGAGCAATTCGAGACTCTCGATAGAATCATTGCCGAGCGCAATGTGAATGTGGCGCTGGCACGCACAGGTTGTATCGGGTTCTGCCAGCGCGAACCTTTGGTGGACGTGATCATCCCGGGAAAACCGCGCGTTATCTTTGCAGGACTCGATATAGACGAGCTTGGCGATGTCGTTGACAAGGCGGCACAGGGCGAAATACGCGCGGAAAAGGCGATGGCATATATCGAGCAGCCCGCCCCGGAGATGCTCGGTGCGGTTGGGCAGGGAACTGGAAACGGTTACGATGGGCTGCGTCACCTGACGGAACTCGACTTCTACCGCAAACAGCGGCACGTCGTACTGCGGAACTGTGGGTTTTTGGATCCATGCAGCATTGAAGAATATATTGCCCGAGGAGGGTATCGTGCCTTGTTCGGCGTGTTGACCGAGATGAGCCCCGAGGAAGTCATCGAGTTGGTGAACCGTGCCGGCTTGCGAGGGAGAGGTGGAGCCGGATTTCCTACCGGCACCAAATGGGGCATCTGCCGCAAACAGCCGGGCGACGAGAAATACGTAATTTGCAACGGGGACGAAGGCGACCCGGGTGCATTCATGGACCGCAGTGTTATGGAGGGGGATCCGCATAGTGTTCTGGAGGGGATGATCACGGGGGCCTACGCTATCGGCGCGCACAAGGGTTACCTGTACGTGCGGGGCGAGTATCCCCAGGCCGTGGCTAATCTGTCCACCGCCATCGAGCAAGCTCACTCGCTTGGGATACTCGGAACCGACATTTTTGGGACAGGTTTTGACTTCGACCTCAGCGTCGTGCGCGGCGCCGGCGCCTTCGTCTGCGGGGAAGAGACCGGGCT
>SDBS01003798.1_pt1 | contig 14828 bp, 15 predicted proteins | sample 2277091 | NCBI WGS metagenome assembly SDBS01 (sample SAMN10404972, study PRJNA504765) | marine sediment metagenome | isolation source: marine sediment core GS10_PC15, 163 cmbsf | place: Arctic Ocean: Southern Knipovich Ridge | collected 2010
TCTCCTCCTATGAATAATTTATCAAGTTGAGGACCAGTAGATGCTCTCGCAATGGTCTTAAATTTTATAATATCTCCAAGCGGTAGCACAAGTTCCATACCCATTACCATATCTTCGATTTTACCATATTTGGTAGAAAATTGACCTGCTGCTCTATGTGCAATCCAACCCCCAACAGAGGATGTATAAAGAGATTGAGGAATATGTCCAGTTGTATAACCTTTTGCATTTAAATATCTTTCTAAATTCATCCCATTTGTGCCTGTTTCGACTGTAACGGTTAGATCTTTATCATTAATCCCTAATATTTTGTTAAACTTTTTCATATCGAGAATTATTCCACCATAAATTGGGATTGCTCCTCCAACTACTCCAGAGCCTTCTGAATATGGAATCACGGGAATTTTTTCTTCATTCGCTATTTTTAATATAGAGGAAATTTGTTCTGGAGTGTCAGGCCATACAATTAATTCAGGTAAACCTGCTATTTTTCCTTCAAGTGTCCAGTTAAATGCAAGAAGAGTTGTATCCTTTGTATATGCGAATATGTCAATTTCCTTATCAGAAACATTTTCCTTTCCAACTATTTCGCTTAATTTTTCCTTAACTTTAGCCTTGTCTTTTATTTTAACTCGATTATCTTTATAAATTAATTCAAACTTTTCTAAATTCATAATATTCAACTTAGATTATAGAATAATATCTTATATTATGATAAACAGCAATATAAAATTAATATTAATATTATTAAAAAATAATTAACTTGAAATAAGAAATTAACGATTAAAGAAAAAGATTAATACATGGTCTCTCCAGTAATTTTATTAACTTTAAAATGCCTAAATCTTGCCGTAGTCTGATCAGTATTAATTTCTTCACCACTTGAAATTTTATCTACAACTTCTTTAGGAAACATATAGTTAGCAAGGCTAAGAATCATTTCTTTTTTTTCAATACAATTTAGTAATTTTAAAACTTCAATGGAATAAAATAATTCACTTACTAAATCATTATTAGTATCTCGAGAAAAATCTAATATTTCTAAATTCCGATAAATTCGAGGCACAACCATTTGTAAAAGATCAATATCCGCTAACTTATTGAGAGTATTTCTCATGTAATGAGAAAATAAAACATAATACGTCGCTTCTGAAGTAATAAATCCATCTCGATATTGTTTAATTCCTTCTGGAGTAATTCTATTTTCTATTTCCTCAACAAGAGCATCAATTTTTTGAGGATTAATTTTATTATGAACGCCTAAAACTCTATATATTTTTAATATAACTCCTAATTGTGAAGTTTCTAAATGTTTCAAATATTGGGTTTCAAAGAATTTAGAATCTCCTTCTAATAATTCACTGATTTCTTCATTCCTAATCCATAATTTAACTAATTCAGTTGATTTAAAAAAATAGTACAATCTATCAGTTGCTTCTATGATAGGACTCTCAAATTCATCAAGATTCTCTTCATATAAGTTTAATAAGAATTTCTTTACTTTAGTTTCATCAATTTTAATTTTCAATTGCTCAGCTAAGTAAATTCCACAAAAATAAATATCAGGATTTCTTAATGACGTTAAAGGAATACCTATAAGCCACTCATCTACATTATTCTTAATATATTCTTTAATATGGGAAAAATCAAATGACTTTTGTAAATGAAAATAATTAATAATTCTAAACAACAAATATAATAGTTGAAGTTTATCGTTAGGATTTTTTAAATCTTCTAAACTTTCAATTTTGCTTTTGTTTACGTAGAAATCTTGAATAATTTTATCTTGAATCTCGATAAATTTTCTTAAATTCTCCTTCTTCTCAGGAGATTCTTCATATAATTTTTTCAAATTTCCTAGTTCCATCACGAATTCTATGGGTAAAATTTCTTTAGATTTTAAGTTTAACATTATTGGAACTGAAGTTTTATCAATGAGGTAATCTAAGATTTTTTCCAAAAAGATTTCAAAAATTATTGGAGCAATTTTTTTTTCATAGCGTAATAATGGAGTATTCAATGTATCGCTCTCTTTTTTTCTCATAAATACATATGGAACTAAAAATTTGTTTTCAATATACTCCCGTTCAAATCCGAGTTCAATAAACTCATTCACTAGAAAACGAGTAACTTCTTCTCGCTCTTTACTTAAATCTTCGTTATTAAAAGATTTTTCTTCAATAAAAATCTCTATTTTATCTCGAAAATACTTATCTATATTATTATAAAATAGATCAATCTCGTTAGAATATAGGTCTAAAATATTAAAAATTCCTTGTAGAATCATGTTATAACATACATCAATTTATAGTATCTTGCTTTACTCTTCTGTTAAATGAATTAATTTTTAAGGGATTTTATAACTTTTCTTTTCTAAATATTAGAATTAATATTACTTGACCTAATTGAATAAATTAATTAAATGAACTTAAGATGTACAACCTGCCGTTCATAATTATCTTCTAGTTTAATAAGAATAAAATTAGATTACAGTTGAAAGTTATATTGGATATATCTAATATACGAGATTAGGTTGAATCATCGGATTTAGAAGAATAAATATAATTATTATACTTTAATATAATAAATCAAAATTTAACTTTTTAATAAAATAAATGGATGTTTAACTAAAAGAGGAAATATAATGACTACAAATATATTTGGCACTTCCGGAATACGAAGGGTTTTTCAAAATTACAGCGAATCAGATGTTTTATTTACGCCTCAAATGGCTTTAGATGTGGGTTTAGCTTTAGGGACTTATTTAAAAGTGGGGAGTAACGTTGTTATAGGAAAAGATATTAGGACGTCTGCTTTACCTGTAGAATATGCATTAATCTCGGGCATCATAAGCGCGGGATGTAATGTACAAACCTTGGGTATAGTCACAACCCCAACCTTAGCAATGTCTTTACGCTATTTGAACGCAGATGCAGGGGTCATCATCACAGCATCTCACAATACACCTGAATATATAGGTTTAAAAGTGTGGAATCCTTCTGGTATCGGATACTCACCTGAACAAGAAGAAGAAATTTCACGGATATATGATGAAAAGGATTTTGTTAAACTCAAATGGGACCAAGTGGGAAAAATCACTCAAGTGAATGATATAAATGATAAGCATATTGAAGATATAACTAATCGTATTATGTTTGATGGAAGCAACTTAAATGTTATAGTTGATCCTGGGAATGGGTCTGGATGTGAAATCGTCCCAAGACTATTAAGTGAATATAATGTAAGCATTATGACTATCAATGCTCAAATGGACGGTAAATTCCCTGGGAGACATTCCGAGCCGAGTGAAAAAAATCTAATACAAATTTCTAAATTTTTAAAAATTTCAGTTCAGGAAGACATAGGAATTGCCCTTGATGGAGATGCTGATAGAGTTATTTTCTTAGATGAAAATGGTGAAATTGTAGACCCAGTAAGGTTATTAACGCTTTTGGCTAAATATTACATACAGGAAAATAAAAATTCATTGCCAGAAGAAGACATGAAGATAAGTACACCTGTAAATTCATCAAGTTTAGTTGAAGATGTATTAGTACCACTTGGATGTAAGGTGATTAGAACTGAAGTTGGAGATATTAAAGTAGCGTTAGCGTTAGGAAATGGTGGATTTCTAGGTGGAGAAACGTCTGGTACTTATATCTGGCCAAAATTCCATTTGGGACCTGATTCAATAATCACTATTGCCATAGTATTGCAAATGATCGTTAAATCTGGAAAGAGTTTAAAGGAATTAATGAAAGAAATCCCCCAATATCCTTATTATCGTCAACAATTTAAGTTAAAAAGAGATATTCCTTTTACAGATGAGATAAATACAAAAATCATTGATGAAATTAAGGAATCTTTTGATTCTATAGGAAAGAATATTAACACCATTAATAAATTGGATGGAGTAAGGTTTGATTATGATGACGGATGGATTTTAATTAGACGCTCAGGAACAAGTCCATATTTAAGAATTTCTGGTGAATCTAATATAGATATAAACAGTTCAATTGAAATAAACAAAATCGCAGAACAAAAAATGCAAAAATTAGATTTAATTTAATTTTCCTTATTTTTTCTTTCTTTTTTATAGAGTAGTATATAATAAGTTAAAAAAAGTATTTTAGTTAATTTCTGATTTCGATTACAATCCCTTTTTTTTCTAATACCTCTTTTTTAGCAAGTAATTCTTCGCCGGCTAATTTATCTAACACATAAATCAGATTACCACCTTTATCAGAGAAAGTTTGACCATAAGAGATAGGAACATCAGGAGTGGGATCATTTAGTAGGGATTCAGCTACGGGCCCCGTCTTGCGAGCTCCATTTGCCAATAATACGATAGTCTTGGCTTTATATACTAACTCTGCTCCCATACTTATGGCATATAATGGAGAATCTTCCTTCTTTGCGAAATGTCCATCTGATACGGCATTTTCAACTGTATTATCATCAAGTTTAACTAATAATACATCGCTACCTTCAAATGGGATACCCGATTCATGAAATGCTACATGGCCTCTTCCACCAACTCCAATAATATGTAAATCTATACCACCAGCGCTTTGAATTTTCTGGACATATCCTTTTATAATTTCTTTATGAATCCATCTTAAATATTCTGATTTTGCGTCTTCTTTAATAGCAACTGATTTACCTTTATCAGTACCCAATTCACTCCAGTCATCTTTATTAGCTTCAAGTTCTTTTATGAGTTTCTTTTGATCTATTAAACACCCCCATGGTACAGAGGTTTCAATAAACTTTTTATCCAAAAGGCTAAAAAATTCTTGAATCATAAAATAACTATAGCTTTCAGGGTGAAGTGTTCGCTGCTGTGCGTTTTCCCCCGGTAAACCAACATATTCGTCAAGATTGAAACTACGGATACGATTGCTGTCTATTTCGCCATTATTAGACATTTTTGCTAATTGCTTATACATACCCGTTGGAGAATTGCCTGTAGCTAAGCCAAAAACAAACTCATCCTTCTCTTTTAAAGTCTTGTTTATGATATCTTTAACAATTCCAGCTGCGACTTCGCTCATATGGTTAAAATCTTTCGTTATTATTACTTTAATTGTCATTATTAATTCCTTGATTTTTTTACCTATTAAAATTTAAACTTAAAAAAGGGAGATTCTATAAAAAATTAATGATAAACTCCATGAATTCGCATTGTTTTTTATTATATATTGATTATATTGATTATATATTCGTTCATGATTTAGATCCGGATAAACCTAGGAATTTAAGTAAAACATTTACCGTTCATTAAACTGAGTTCAAAAAAAAGATTGATATAATTATTAAATGAATGATGGAAGATACTTCAATATGGTATTTCGAGTTTTTTCAACTATAGTTAAAAGCCAGTCAGTTCCCATGTTTAAGTTATCTTTATCTAAATTTTGAATTATTTTGATATAATCGGTACCGGTATCTTCGATTTTTGAGTCTATGCTCTTTAAAAATTCGTCCCGCTTTTCCTCGTCGCCCGAATATAATAAACAATCTTTAAAACTCTTTTCAATTTCCTGTATATTCTCAAAAAGCTCTCTTTTCTGTTTTATCAATACTTCTGATATTTTATTGCCCATAACCGATTTATATAACTCTATAGATTTTTCCATCTTCTCAGCAAGTGCTTTGAATCTTTTTACTCTTTCATTAAAAATAATCTCAATTTTTTCAACAGCACTCTCATATAGGAATTTTTCCATATTACTTCCTTGAAAGAACCTAGAACGTACGTTTAGGTACCATTGTTTAAAAGCTATAATATTAGCGATGTATTCAATGCAATTTATGACTCGTCTTTTAACGCTCCAATATAATCCAGGATAAAAATCCATGTCGTCTTTTTGAGGTGCCTTACCCATTAAAAGCTTATGTCCTTGAGGACAATCTCCGCGGTAAGTAACTCCTGCTGCAATTACCGTACTATATCCTATTTGACATGGCCCTACTATTCCTCCTTGACCACCTAAAAAGATAGGGGGTTGATTAAGCATAACACCATGAGCTACCTCTCCAATTAAAGATGCTGTTGCTTTATCTTGGTTAGCAGTGTAATTAAAATGAATATAAGAACTACCCACTTCGCTATGATTTCTTCTGTTAGTTCCACCTGCCATCAAAATATCACAGAAATTAATAATGCTACCTAATGTAACAAACGGAAAAAGTATTGTTTGTTTCAGCCCCACTGTATGGGCACCATTTGCCTCTTCTTCCAAAAGGCATCCTTCCCGGATTTCAGCACCATCCCCCATATTCGCAGAATCAAGGAATGTTGATTCTTCAAAATAACCCCCTTTTAATTCAACATTTCTTCCTAATTGACAATTTTTGATGGTAACCGGAGATCTTCTCCCTAATTTAACTCCCGGCATAATAAGGGTTTTTTTACCAAAAATTTTACACCCCGAATGTATGACAACATCCTCAGATGATATGAGATTAATATCGACTCTCTCGCTTATCTCAACAGATGAAGGATTAGGTATTTTCACTCCTTTGTCAATTAAAGCAGTAACCAATGAACTATTATTATTTACCATATTATTACCTCTCTTTTCTTTAATAAAAAAAAATTACTAAATATTAATACTTTTTTAAGAATGGATTGTATTAGGAGGTACATCTTCTGTGATTTTAGAGTTGTCTCCTATTACCGAATTTTCTCCTATTTTCATACCACAACTAATGATCGTATTCGTACCTATTTTTACATTGGCTCCAATGAAAGCACCTAATTTTTTTCTGCCTGTATCGATTTGCTTATCCTTAATCATTACTATTATACTTTTATCATCAGTTCTTATATTAGATATTTTAGATCCTGCTCCTAAAACTACTTTTTCACAGATAACTGAATCAACTACATAATTAGAATGAGGAATATCTGTTTCATTAAAAATAATTGAATTACTAGTTTTTGAATCACCAATATGACATTCACTACCAATAGATGTAAAAGCTCCAAGATAAGCATCCGGACCAATTGAGGTGTCACTTCCTATATAGCAAGGACCTTCGATATGACTCCCGGATTTAATAATTGATCCTTTTCCAGTATATACATCTCCGTTAATCTGAACATTTTCCTCAACGATTCCAAGTATCTCATGTTTTAATCTTCTTGATAAAAACTCATTTGCTTCAAGTAATTGCCAAGGTAATCCAACATCGCTCCAAAAATAATTTTTTATAATATGTCCTATTATTTTTCCGTTTAATTGGGTTATCAAGATTTCCATTGAATCTGTGAACTCATATTCATCTCTTATTGATTTTTCTGTCTTTTCAATAGCTTTAAATATTAATGGATCAAATACAAAAATTCCAGCATTTGCCAAATTACCTAATTCTAATTCCGGCGCAGGTTTTTCGGTGATTTTTGTCACAAAATCGTTAGAATCAAGAGAAATTATACCAAAAACTTCAGGATTTTTAACTTCTATTAGGGACATTAAACCTTCAGCCCTACTACTTCTAAATTTTTGTAAGACCTCCTTATATATTATTGGATCAACCAATATATCACCATACATGAGCATGAAAGGCTCATCCTTAGCGAAATCTTTAGCGTAATTAGCAGCATGAGCCGTTCCTAAATATTCTTCTTGAGTAACATATTCTATTTTAATATTAAACTTGCCAATTCCATCGCCGAAATATTCTTTGATTATTTCTTTCTTATATCCAACAATTAATAAAATTTCATCAATACCAGCATCTTTTAAACCTAAAATTGTATGTTCTAAAAGTGGTTTACCAATGAGCGGTATCATAGGCTTAGGACGAGTAGATGTTATTGGTTTTAATCTGTTTCCTTCTCCAGCTGCTAAAATAACTGCTTTCATTAATGAAATTAATTGATAATGATATTAAAACATTCTTAAGAAATGAGTGTAGAAATGAAATTCCCCTTTAGTACTGCATTCGCTTACTTACGTCAAAAATATGGCTGTGCCAGGGACCTAAATCTACAAATAGACCATACTTACTAAGATTTTCTCCTTTATAAATATAGTTTCTCTGGTCTAACAAATCTATGAAATTCCAGTTTGCAACACCATACTCTATCTCATCAATTCTAACATGACCATGAGAATGAATCGAACTATAATTAACTACTATAAGGAGGTGTTTTTCATCTAACTTCCATAGGTATGCAATCAAATTTTCATTAGAAAAATTGGAGTTATCAATGCTTTCAACAATGCAGGGCATCCATTTTCCCTCTCCAAAATCTTTTCCGGGTATGTTTTTTAATAGATTTTGATAAAAATGGGTAAGTTTCTGATTTTTTTCTTCGGATGGTCTTCTCCCTAATTGCACAGGCAATTTAATATTATATCCAAAAATTTGACCTTCATGTATTAAGCGTGCTCCTGGTAGGGTTAATGCTATAATTGCTGCTGCCATGGATTTTTCTTCTCCAAATGTTTTGACAGCTCTCTGTTCATCATGGTTTTCTATGAACCTGAGAAGTTTACTTTGATAATCCCACTCTGCTTGAAGGTGGGCTCTTACAGATTGGGCATTTTCATGAATCAAGCGATCGTATAATCTCTTATCATAACAAAAATCGAATCCCTGCTGTTGTAATTCCCATTCCATGTCCCAATATACTTCTGCTAAAAATTTAAATTTTGGATATTTGTCTCGAACAGCCCTAATTACTTCATTCCAATATTCTTTTTCGGGAGGTTGACCTGCTCTCGCCCCCCAAGTACGGGAGAAGATGCTATTTGTCATTAACATTGCCATATCACAACGAACACCATCACATTGTTCAGCAATACTAAGAAGTGTATTTATTGCTTTCTGACGGGCTTCGGAAGAAAATGCATTTATTTGAGCAGTATCACTCCAGGAAGGAAAAAATGGATCCTTACCATTAGCGTAAACTTTATCTCCCACGGAAAAAAATTCGTCAGGATGGGATATTAAATCATCTGTAGTTCCTTTTATGAAAAGATCTGACTTTTCTAAAGTCCACATATGATCAACTGAAACATGATTAGGTACATAATCTAATATTAGAAGTAAATCACGTTTAGCCAATTGCCTACGAAATGTAGCAAGACCATCCTTCCCCCCTAGCTTAGTATCAACATGATAATAATGAATTGAATATGGTGAACCTACCACATCATTAGTATTAAAATGTTCTAATGCCTTTCGATATTCTTCCTGTAAATCTGGGTGTTCAATAGCTATATCACGGCCTCGAGGACTCCTTTCCCATACTCCCATAAGCCAAACTACATCAAAAAATGTAAATTCATTATCCAAAACTTCGCGAGGGACATTACCTAAGGTAATAGGTTTGTTATACCTTTCAGATAAACTATTGAGCCAAGGCCAGGTATTGATTTCAAGAATTTTGGGATGCTTAGGCCAATTTATTTCTTTGGTTGACATTTTGATAAACAGTTTTTTTAAATTGAATTAAACGACTAATGAATATAATTATTCTACTTTATTTAAAAATTAGTTAAAGGCATAAAGAGTGTTTTAACCATGATTTTAAAGAAGTTACAATTTTTTTAACTTTAATAATCTGCTACCGTGGATAATCATCTCAATCATCACTTTTTCATTAGAAAAAATATAAATAATTCTATAATTTTGAAAAATCAATTCTCGATCATTTGGATCGTCTGATTCAGGAACTTTCCGACCCATTTTAGGAAACTCTTTTAAATATTCTATTTTCTCAAGGATTCCATTTAAAAAAAATTCTGAATAACTGGGTGAATCCTGAGATATGTAATGTAGAATATTTTTAAGATCATTTTTGGCAGATTCAGACCATCTATTTCAACCATTTTTCTGCCATTTTTTTGACTTGTTCATGAGAGTGCGTTCTGCCATTAGCAATATCTTGCTTAGCTTTTAAGAGTTTTTGTTTGACATAAAGATGATAGATTATTTCATCTAATGTTATATCATCTGGGAGCTCTTCAATGAGTGAAATAACTTCTTTTTTTAAAGAATTAGTTGTTGTCATGATAATTCAATAATTAAATAGTAAATCAAATTTATAATTTAATTGGTTTTATGAACTTTTTGAAAAAGAAGGATGTTCAAGATAAAAAGATTCATTTTTAATTTCTCTCCACGTACCTTCAAACTGGTAGGTATACCATTTCACATACCCACTTTGTAGGTTTAAATTAATTAAATTAAATTGCCGCGACACTTCATCAATCCCAACTTGTCTCTCTGATTTACTGGCTGTAATCGTCCCAGCAGGTATACATCTTATATTGCTTATTTCATCGGCATGCGATTCTGATTTATGGATATCGCCTACTAACGCTAAAAGTACATTATTATCTTTCAGTTTATTTAGTGCGTGGTCAAATTTTCCACTCTTAATAGCATGTAAAGTATGATGGCTTACCATCAATTTGGGCGTTTTTCTAAATTCATCGTCCCAATTCTTCGAGAATATTGAGAAATAGGAATTCGAAAGTCTAGGGGCGTTACGCGAATTTTCATCTATGATATCTAAACAACTATTTAAACCTATTATCCCTAAAGAATTGCCCGTGCTCTTATCTTTACATACGATTCTTGAGTAGATAGATTCTGGATCATTGAAATTGTAATGATGAAATCCATTTTCTTGGCAGAATTGAATAAAGTTATTAAACCTCGCACTGCCTCTTTCCCATTCTACATCATGGTTCCCGGGAATGATTATCCACCTATTTTTTGGAACTGGATTTTTTCCTTCAAGGAACACCTCGTTGGTGTGAATAATAAGTTTAATGAGTCAGAAAAATTATATTCTTTAAAACCTATATGATGTTCTAAATTTTCTTCCTTGAGCTTTAACTAAACATTTAAGTCTCACCAAGAAATAGGATTTAGGCCCCAAAAATCTTTGAATTTGGCATCTTTGGTATAAATTGTCTTAGTTCTATATTTTTGACACGTTAAAGCGATAATTTCATCATGTAGTTCATAACTTTTTTTAAGTTCAATCATTTTATCTAAAATATTCACATCAAAACCGTCAATTATAATATTATGTGCTTCTTTCCATTTTGAATAGGCAATCTTTAGTTTTTCCATTTGTTCTGCTCCCTCTTTTCTTTTTTTCCATAAGATTTCTGAGATTGCTATTGTTGGAATAACGGCTGTTACTTTACCCATGATGATATTAGATTGCAAATCCTTAAGGATTTTAGGAGGATCTTGGATTTGTAAATTAAATAATGCTACAGCGTCTAAAATAACATACTTCTTCTCAGGCATTTATGTTCTCCAAAGACTTTTTTTCGCATTTTCATGATCTTCCTCAGTAAATTCAGTGCCATCAAACAGACCAATGCAGTCTTCTAAAGGATGTTTTTTTTTCTTAACTTTTATGGTCCTGCCTTCGTATTCTAATTCAATAATCGATCCATCTTCTAAATCCATTTCTTCCCGCCATTTTTTAGGTATTACAATTCTACCATTAGATGATACTTTTTGTTCAACTTTTTCTTCCATCTGTCATCACAATTTTAGTTATGTCATTTAAATATATGACAACTCTTAAATATAAATGTTCGTTTTATAGAATTCTTTAAAACCTATATGAGGCTCTAAACTCTCTTCCTTGAGCCCGAATAATACATGTTTTACCTTCGGGAGATATTTTAATAAAAGCTTCATCTATAACATCCAGAGGAATGCCTTCTTTTGGCAAAACCTCATGAAACCATTCGAAAATTCCCAAGTAATACTTTTCAATATCATCCCCCTCCATATCGGGAGTTATTTTACCTGTGATTAAATTAACTTCAATCTCAATTTCAGGTGTATAGTGATAAAAAGGATCAATCATATATTCACCCTTATTACCGCCAGAACTTCTTATAGCTTGATTTACTACTGATTTTAGTCTATTTAGCTTCATAACTCATCAACCTCAATTTGATAAGGAATACAAGTAGCTAATCCCTCAACAACTTTTTCCTCCTTATCATTAAAGCATGACATTGAAAAAACCAATCTTTTCTCTTTTTTATCAACTTTAGTGATCGTAGCTACAGCTCTAATTGTATCTCCAAAAAACACTGGTTTTAAAAATTTGAATTCCATAGCTTCAGCAAGACATCCTGGTCCTGGGAAAAGATCACCCCCAAAATGGCTAATCATCCCTCCAACTAGTAATCCATGCACAATTGGTTGTTTAAACTTTGTTTTTCTAATAAACCCTCCTTCATAATGGAAGGGGTTGTGATCTCCTATTAATTCAGCCATAGTTTCAGTTTCTTCTTGTGTGAAGGTATGCGAGAATTCTGCTTTCATGCCCACTTCCAATTCATCAATGCTTCGACCGATTAGTTTCATGAATTAGAAATATATAAAAAATATATTAAAATTTGTTTTTTTTGCCTACAAAATAATTTTTCCCTAATCGGTGTTTAATTTATAATCAAGGAAGAAGAGAATAATTACGAAATAAATATATATATATTTCTAATCAGTCTTAATTATATTAGAAAAATTAAATAAGATAAAGGTTTAATATGTCGGAAGAAAAAGAAGCATTACGAAAGTTAATAATGATAATTTCGGATCTTCGAGCTAAGGATGAAGAGAGATATGAAGCACATGTAAATTTTATGAACGAAACAATTAAAATGATTAGAGCAATTGAGTCTCAGATGAATAAACACTGGTCAACTGTTTTGATATCCTTAGACGAGTTAAATGAGAATATAAATTCGAATTTAGATTCATTACTTACGGGTATAAATCCTCAGGGTCTAAGAGAGACTTCAAAATCTTTAGGAGAAATTATGGATACCATGAATAAAAGTATTCAATCAATGAACCTTGAGAGAGTATTAAGCGAATTAAAAATGCTACAATCTGGTAATATTACTTATACAGCGGGCTTCCAACAGGTTGGACAAGCACAACCAGAGGCAATATCTGCCGGTCTGGGACTAAAACCTCCAGGTGGCGCCAAAACTGGCCAAGCGGCATCAGAAACTGCTGAATGGGTTGATCCTTCTGAAGCGGCGAAAAAGAAAAAAGAGTCCGAATCGGATGAACCTCATTTACTCAAACCATCTGATTTCTTCGGAGATTGATGGTTTTATTGAACCATACTTACCTAAGCCTTCAGATTAATTTAATCTTCTCTTAAAGAAATATTAAAGGTTTTATTTAATTTCTGTATCCTTATTTTAATATCATTTGAACGTCTCCATAAACGTTATTAACTGCTCTCTAACTTGGTCGATATTTTCTCCAATTTTTTTAAAATTAACAACAATCGAGGGAATATCAAGCTTGTTTCTAATTTTATCATTCAACGAGGGATAAATATTTGATGTAGAATCACAACCAAGCACATGGTTCAAAATAAAACCATCTATATCCATCTTTTCAGCAGCTTTTAAATATGATTGAGTTATATTTTCTTTATCACATCCTATTCCTTTAACTGAAGCATCTAAAAGAAAACGAGCATAATCTTCAATAGGATTAGAGTTTTTTGATACGGGTATTTCTTCAAGTAACCCTAACATATCCCAATCTGAATATATAACCCTTCCACCTAACTTATAAATAATATCATGTATTTTTGGCTCCCAACCTTCATAGATTGGAGCTAGCATTATTCTTGGCATGCTAGAAACTTCCATACCAATCCCTACTCTTACTCTCTCCCTCATTTCTTTTACTAATTTACTCATGTTTTCTAGATATCTTTGGGCGTTAGAGTTATAATCTTGAAAGGTGATTGTCAGTAAAGCTAGGATTTCTGAAAAAGTTGCGGGATTACACGGATAAAAATCAGATCCTCCAATCTCATAAATAATTGATTTATAAAACCTTTTCACTTGATTTCCTATTCGAAATTGTTTTTTTAAACTATTGTCACTAACAACATTACCAGTAATATTTTCCAATCCTGTTATTGCGCTTTTAATATTTTCTATCATAACTTCTAAAGCTCTATTGTCATCTCCTATTTGTCTTCGGGGAAAATTTACCCAAATTTGATTAGGTACAATTTTTTTCAAGGATTCTGAGAATTTACTCCATTTATTACAGCGAATAGCAAAATTTAGATTCGCATCAATCTTTTTCCCTTTGGAAATATACATCCCGTAAATTGCTTTAATTCCAAAACATAAATCAGATGGAATTGCATTTTCTTCAGCTAAATCATACATATCGTTATATTTTTTGTTCGTACTCTTGATCACGTCTTTAAGAGTATTATCGACAATTTTTAACACATCAAATCGTTTAGCAATATCCAAGAGTTTAGTTGTTAAATCCCACCCTAAAACGCTTGTAGCAGAATTTAATGCCATTAGAACCGTATTTATTTTAAAAGACTCCATTCTTATCGGAAAAACAGGGATACAATCGGCTGCAAATACTAAGTCTGGAAAGCCTAACGCAACTGATATAACTTTTTTTCTCTCTTTTAATCTTTTTTGGTTTAAATAAGTTCTACCATCCAGAAAATTATACGCAATTTTTAACACAGATGTAAAGCTTACAATGTCATCAGCATATAGACTCATATTTGACTATTCTCCAAAGAGAGCTTAATTCCTTTAGATATATTAGTTTCTACATTTTAAATGTAAGTATAGTTTTATAATAAAATTTTTGAGAAGTATTTAAGATTTATCTAAACATTTCCATAAATGCTCCTAGGCGAGTTTTTACTTGCTCAAGATTTTCCCCGATTTTATTGAAAGTTAATGACGTAGCAGGAATTTCAAGCTCTCGTCTTATTTTTTCTCTTAACATCGGATAACAATTTGATACTGAATGGC
>SDBS01003799.1_pt1 | contig 14827 bp, 11 predicted proteins | sample 2277091 | NCBI WGS metagenome assembly SDBS01 (sample SAMN10404972, study PRJNA504765) | marine sediment metagenome | isolation source: marine sediment core GS10_PC15, 163 cmbsf | place: Arctic Ocean: Southern Knipovich Ridge | collected 2010
CTAAAAAAACACTTAAAATAACCATACCTAAAAGTGAGAGTAAAGGTTTAATTTTTGGCAAACTACGAATAATCATGATGTCAGCCAGATGATCACAAGTTTTGTACTCAAATAATGCTCTCTACGATGGCTCGAGCTGCGAGGAGAAACCCCTCTTGCCAGGTCTGTCCGCAAGACGATGAACAACCCATCGAACGCGCAAAAGACCAGGTGCAGTTAAAACCTGTTTTTCGCTAGTTACCCGTGAGAAAAAATCTGGAGAGATCGATTCGATTTGATGTGAAAACACCCGTTCATTTCCCATCAGAATTAACCTGCAAAGGTTATGCTTATCGTGAGTCATCGTTAACCAGAAATAGAGGATTATATGTCAGGAAACAAAGCCGTCCAACTTCACGGGATACCAAACGACACTCGCGTGGACGTTCTGGATATGCCCGTCCTAACACCGGAAAGCGTCATCGTACAATTGCAATCCGCAACTGTCTGCGCCAATGACTGGAAAGCGGCAATGGTTGGAAGCAGTAGATTAAAGCTTCCCACCCCTTTAGGGCACGAACTCGCTGGTGTGGTTGAGAGCGTGGGAGAAAAGGTTTCTGAATATGCCCCCGGCGACAGAGTGTGCATTCGCTTTGCGGGCGCTATCTATTGCGGCCAATGTTTTTACTGTCTTCGAGGTTTACACAACTACTGCGAAAACTGGCAGTTCTTCGAGGAGCCTGCAGGTTGGGTCGAATTCATGCGATTCGATCAGCGCCTGAGTGAACGACTGCTTCACATTGAGGACAATGTATCTTTTGAGGAAGCTGCATTGGTGGAACCCCTGGCCTGCGCGCTTGTCGGAGTGGAAGCGGCAAATATACCCTACGGTGAGGATGTGGTGATTCAGGGGGCTGGTCCTATGGGCTTATTATGCCTCCAGCTCGCCATCCTGGCAGGGGCAGGTCGCGCCATCATGATCGACACTGTACCCTTCCGCCTGGAGATGGCCCGGACTCTCGGCGCGACCTATAGTATAGATTTCAAAGCACAGGACCCTGTTCAATCCGTATTGGACCTCACAAATGGGCGCGGGGCCACCTCCGTCATCGAGTGCTCGGGAACCCTGCAGGCTGCACACCAATCCATCCAATTTGCTCGCAAACGGGGGTCGGTAGTCTGGTTCGCCGGATTCCCCAAACCAGCTTCGCTCGAGATTGATGCAAACGAGATCCACTACAAGGGTATCAATCTCACGGGAACATCAGGCTCCACCATCCGCCATGCGCACAAGATCCTCGGTTTCCTCGGTAGTAATAGGTTGAATGTGGAACCCATTATCACCCATCGGTTTGGATTTGACCAAGCGAAGGAAGCCCTCGAACTGGCCGCCACGCAAGGCGATGTTTTAAAAATAGTACTAGAACCCTGAGATCCGGATCGCAGTCAACCACAGTAGAGTCGATTGGATCCTCTGCTCGAATAGGGTCGCATGCCCCTAATAAGCTAAGGAACGGTAATAGAATGAACGATTCTGGAATTCTAGGCCGAATACTTCGGGTAAATTTGTCCAAGGGACGCACCTGGGTTGAAGAGCCACCCAAAGAATTCTTTAAGCAGTATTTTGGTGGCGCGATTGGTGCGTACTACCTCCTGCATGAAACCAATCCCGGCCTAGATCCTTTCGACCCGGAGAATATCCTGACCTTTACGCCGGGATTTTTATCTCACCTGTCAATTGGCGCCTTTAACCGACTGGCGATCACTTCAAAATCCCCTCTCACGGGTGCCATCATCGACTCTCAAGCCGGTGGCTACTGGGGTCCCGAATGCAAGAGGGCTGGCTACGATAGCATCGTCATTCAAGGCAAAGCGCCGCGACCCGTGTACTTGATGATCAGCGAAAACCAGGTAGCCATCCGCGAAGCAGAGCATCTGTGGGGGCTGGAAACCGGCCCAGCGGAAGAAAAAATAAAGGCCGCTGAAGGCGATCCTCGCCTGCGGACTTGTATTATTGGACCCGCAGGAGAAAATCTGGTCCGCTATGCCAACATTGCCAACAACCTCCGCCACTTTGCCGGTCGTGGAGGCTTGGGTGCGGTGATGGGCAGCAAGAACCTCAAAGCTGTCGTCGCGCGCGGTGCATCCGCAACTGCGCCCCGCCTTGCGGATCGATCCGGTGTTACCTCCCATATTAAAGCCATCAATCGTTCCTATTTAGATGATGATTTTTTCGAGCTCATTCTTAGGCCACATGGCACTCCCTGGGGCCTTTGGGACAACCAGACTAAAGGTCGGCTTCCCACCAGAAATTTCCAGGAAGGTGTATTTGAGGGAGCTGAGAACATCGACCACAAGGTTCTCCAGAATCATCCAATCACCCAGCCTAGTGAAAATTGCTTCGCTTGCAGTGTAAAGTGCAAGCGGTCTGTGGCCTTGGACGATGGGGAACATAAAATCGAGCGGAGGTACGGAGGGGCAGAATATGAGACTCTGGGAAGTTTTGGCCCCCTTCTAGGGATCGATGATCTCGTGGCCATCGAGAAAGCCAATGAATTGTGCGGCAAATACACCCTCGACACCATATCCTGCGGCGCGACGCTGGCTTGGGCGATCGATTGCTTCCAGCGCGGGATCATCACCACTGACGACACCAATGGCCTCAACCTTCGTTGGGGGGACCCTGATCTGATGCTCGAACTCATCGAAGCCATCGCCCAGCGGCAGGATTTTGGTGACCTCCTAGCCGAAGGCTCCAGGCGCGCAGCCAGCCATTTCGGACCCGAAGCGGAGGCACTTGCTGTTCATAACAAGGGCATGGAGTGGCCAGCCGTAGAAGCTCGTGTCGATCCCCCGCAAGCTCTTGCATATGCGGTTAGTCCAATCGGAGCCGATCATATGACCACCGCCGGGCCAGACTGTGGTCCCGAATTCGAAAACATGCAAACCCCTTCCAGAGAGCAGGGTCTAAGCGACCAACTGGTTAATGTGTATCACCTTCAGAGAACGGGAGGGAGCATGATTGATGGATTCGGTATTTGTCGTTTCCTGGTTGGCGCGACCGGGTTACAGCGAACAATCGAGCTGATCGAAGCAGCGACCAACTGGAAGACAGACTTGAATGAGCTTCTCCGCGCGGGCGATCGGCGCATCACTCTATTCCGCGCCTACAATGCCCGAGAGGGTTTCACAATTGAAGATGACATTATGCCGCCGCGAGCTTTCAAGCCAATCCAGGCTGGACCAGAAGATGGAACCTCTTTGGATCCCCAGGCTCATCGGCAGGCGGTCGAGCGCTATTACCAGGTGAGCGGATGGAATCCAGATACTGGTTGGCCCAAGGGATATAAGCTGGCGGAACTCGACCTTCAATGGCTGGTTGAGCCTTCTACTGCCCCACCCTTTGTACCTGCTGGGCCCTTGGATCCTGATCAAGGTTTGGCGGAATAATTTATTAAGTTTCAGCAAGAGCCAGCTAGATTAAAATTACCGGCAGCCAAAAAAAGTCCTACATATGCCGGATAAGGAGCTAAAGATGTTAGAAGGATTAAGGAAGGAAGTACATAAAGCGGCACTGGAGATGTTGGGGGCAAACTTAGTCGTTGGTTCAGATGGGAATGTTAGCGCAAAAGACCCGGAAACCGGCTATATCGCCATCACCCCCTCCGGGATGGCATACGATCAAATCTCTCCCGACGATTTTGTGATCGTAAACGACGATCAGGAGATCATTTGGGGTGAGCAGAAGCCCTCCTGGGAAACCCCAATGCATACCTACCTGCATAAACATCGGGAGGGCGTCGTGGCAATCATGCACACTCACTCCCACTACGCTTCCATGTTCGCAATTGCCAATCGCGATCTACCCGCAGCCACGATGAACCTGGCGGCTCAATTTGGCGGCACGGTGCCTTGTGCGCCTTACGTCCGAACTGGATCCGATGAGATGGGCCCGATTAATATGGAGTATCTGCAGAAAAATGGCCGCGGGATTTTACTGGGCAATCACGGAGCACTTCTTGTGGGTCCGTCGCTCAAGAAGGTGCTCCAGTTAGCCAAAGCTCTCGAAGATGGCGCCAAACAGGTCTACGAAGCTTCCTTGCTTGGTGACCCGCCACCTCTGCCGGATGAAGAGATCCGCTGGCTCTTCGACCTGATTTCCAGTTTCGAAGTGGAGGATGAAGAAACCAAGGTGGGCTAAGCTGCTCGGATTGGTCCCAAAAACATTCGCTGTCGGAAAGTCGCTCTCAAAGGATATGAACTATGGTTCTTAAAGGAAAAGTCGCCCTCGTTACCGGCGCGGCCGGAGGTATCGGTCGTGCAATATGCATGGCCTTGGCCGAGGCTGGAGCGAATGTTGCTGTGGCGGATAGAAATGCAGAGCGTCTTGACACCATTTCTGCCATGATCGAAAAGACTGGTCATCGCGCCCTCTCCCTCCCCATCGATGTGCTCAAGCAGGATCAGGTGGAAGCGATGGTGACCGAAACGGCTGAAACCTTCGATCGCCTCGACATTCTCGTAAACGCCGCCGGAACCATAATCTTGAAGCCGTTTATGGAGACCACCATCGAGCAGTTTCGAGAACAAATGGATCTACATTTCATGGCCACGGTGATCGCCTGTAAAACCGTTGTCCCGATCATGCAGCGCCAGGGTGGAGGCAAGATCATCAGCATGTCCTCTATCTCTGGAACCGTTGGCTACAGTCACCACAGCGCCTACAGCCCAGCGAAGGGCGCCATAATCCGATTTAGTGAAGCGATTGCCCAAGAGCTGAAGCCCCATCACATCAACGTAAATTGCATCGCGCCCAACGCGGTCGACACACCGCTCTTTGATGATTGGATCGCGGAGACGAGCACAGAGCTCGATCGCTCGGAATGGATCCAGCCGCGGGAGATCGGTGACCTCGTCGTTTATCTGTCTTCTCCCGCTGCCAGATCCATCACTGGTGAAACCATTCTGCTCCAAGGCATTTACCCTGACGAGTAATTGGGTCTGAAGCAGATTTCTCTTGTGGCTCCTGAAACCTTCCGTAACCGCGCGGAGAACTCACTCTGTATTGACCCCTGCACGAGGATTGGATGACTGAGGTCATTTTTAATAAAGAACCGTTGTCGTCAAACGCCTTCACCCCACTCCCCCTTGGATCCGTCCGCCCTCGCGGCTGGCTGAAGGACCAACTTCGCATCCAAGCAGATGGTTTGACGGGACATATCGACGAATTTTGGCCTGATCTGAGTTCAAACAGCGCTTGGCGGGGCGGGGATGGCGAAAGCTGGGAGCGTGGACCATATTATTTGGATGGACTGATCCCGTTGGCATATCTGCTTCAGGATGCGCGGCTGATTGAGAAAGTGGAAGGTTGGATCGATTGGATTCTAGACCATCAAGGTGCTGACGGTTGGCTCGGACCTACGCATGACCCTCATGAGCTATGCCACCCTCCCTATGATCCCTGGCCGGTCACAATCCTCTCCAAAGCTTTGATCCAATTTCATGAAGCCAGTGATGATGCGCGGGTAATTCCTGCGATGCTTCGCATGTTCAAGTTTTTGAACAACCATCTTACCCACAACACCTTGAGCAGCTGGGCGGAGTATCGTTGGGGAGACCTTCTGCTCAGTGTTCTTTGGTTATACAACAGGACACTGGAGCGATCCCTACTTGAGCTTGCCAGGCGCATTCATGATCAGAGTTTTGATTGGTCCACTTTCTTCCTGGATTTCCCCTTTAGAGAAAAAATCCAGAAAGGCTCTGAGGGATACGATTTTCGTACCCATGGAGTCAACATCGCTATGGGATTAAAAGCGCCATTGGTGTGGTCTCTTTTTTCATTAGATGGACGCGACCAGGAGTGCTTCGCCCATGCACTCGACAATCTCGATCGCTTTCATGGCCAGATCACCGGTGTATTCAGCTGCGATGGACATCTCGCTGGATTAGACCCATGGCAGGGAACCGAGCTCTGTGCTGTCGTCGAGTTGATGTTTTCCCTCGAGCACGCGATTGCCATTCTGGGCAGCATCAAATGGGCGGATCGGTTGGAGCAAGTTGCCTTCAACTCCCTCCCGGCGGCATTTTCACCCGACATGTGGGCTCATCAATATGACCAACAGGTCAACCAGGTTTTATGCACCGTAGCGGAAAGAGAATGGACTACGAATTGGGACGATTCGAACATCTTCGGACTTGAACCATCCTTCGGATGCTGCACTGCGAATATGCATCAAGGCTGGCCTAAGTTCGCCAGTTCGGTGTGGATGGCAACCCAGGATATGGGACTGGCCGCGGTCGCATATGCTCCCAGCGATGTGACGATCACCCTGGATAATGGGAAAAGCGTAAAGATTATTGAGGAAACCGATTATCCTTTCGATGACCTGGTCCATTTTACACTGATGCTTCAAGATCCAGTTGATTTTTCAATCACCTTTCGCTGCCCTTCATGGTGCAAAGCAGCACAGCTCAACCTTTCTGATGGCTCGAAAATCGATCTTCCCTCAGGCGAATTTACTTCCCTGCGGAGGACCTGGCATCCCGACGAGAAATTTTATCTCGAATTCCCTATGGAAATCGAGGTACTCGAACTTCCACAGGAAGCGATCAGCCTTAAGCGTGGACCCTTGATTTTCGCACTTAACATCGGAGAAAAATGGGAAAAAACCACTGGGGTACCGCCACTTGCAGATCAAGATTGGTCGAAAAAGGTGGATAAGGAATGGCAGAATCAACGCCACGATTCGCCTCACTCTGATTATGAGGTCATTCCAACTACGCCATGGAATTACGGCATTCTCCTTGATAAACTTGAACCGGAAAGGTCAATCTCTGTCCACAAGAAGCCAATCACAGATTACCCCTTCTCACCGGAGGGAGCGCCAATTAAATTGAAAGTGACAGGCCAACGAATCCATGAATGGACCCTACAATCCCATTCTGCGGGCCCGATTCCACAAAATACTCGCCGCTCAGAGGAGCCTGTAGAGGAGTTATCATTAATCCCATACGGGAGCACAAACCTGCGGGTCACTGTTTTCCCGAGCATAGATGATGGTTAGACATATAGGATGGACGAATGGCGAGAACGAGGGATGCAACAAGTCGGAGAGTATGAGGTAATTCGATGTATGGATGGACTGGTATCTTTCTTGAAGTAGATCTGTACCGAAAATCATTTGGGGACTTTGAAGTTCCCAAGCGATACTACGATTTGTACCTGGGAGGCGCTAATCTAGGCGCTCAGCTCCTCTGGGATTTCAAAGCCTTTACCACCGATCCTCTCGAACCTGGAAACGTTCTGCTCTTCCTCACCGGACCTCTTAGCGGGACCAATTTCCCTGGTGCTGGTCGAACGCACATTATGGCAAGATCACCGCACACGAATTTGGTCGGCGAGTCGAGCCTGGGAGGGTATTTCGCCGCGCCCCTAAAGCTCGCCGGTTACGATGGGATTATCTTTCACGGTAAATCCGACACCCCTGTTTATCTCGAAATCGATGGAGTCGAAAACCAAGTTGCTTTACGCTCTGCAGAGGATCTCTGGGGCTTAGATACGTACGACACAGAAGCGGTACTACGTCAGCGCTACCCCAAACGATCGAGCCAGGTTGCTTGTATTGGTCCCGCCGGAGAGAAACGAGTGCCGTTAGCTGCCATCGTTCATAACCGGCATTACATCGCCGCCCGTACTGGAATGGGTGCGGTGATGGGCAGCAAAAACTTGAAAGCCATTATTGTCTTCGCCCGCGGCAAAGTATCCATTGCCGACCCATCCAAATATAAGCAGTTGCGTGGTCATTCTGCCGACGTGCTGGGTGAAGATTATTGGTCGCAACGCCGTAAAGACCTTGGCACGATTGGTAATTTGGAATGGGCCGTAAAAACCGGGCGTGCCCCAACCAAAAACTGGCAAAATGATGAATGGGTTGAGCAATCGCACCGTATCACGGGCGAAACTCTTGCCGATTCGTATTTGACTGGACGGCAAACCTGCTATGGTTGTCCGATCGTTTGTAAGCGCGTTGTCCGCGTAGAGGGTGGTCCATTTGCAGTTGAAGAAGGGCCAGGCCCTGAATATGAATCCGGAGTTTCATTAGGATCATTGTTGCTCAACGACGATTTACCCAGTCTTTTGAGGGCGAACGAACTATGCAACCGGCTCGGCTTAGATACGATCGGCGTGGGAGGGACGATTGCCTGGGCCATAGAGGCCTACGAGCGGGGACATTTGGGTGAAGAGTGGTTGGGTGGCAATCGGTTGAAATGGAATGATCCAGCTTTCATCGTAGACCTCGTCAGCAAAATAGGGCTGCGGGATGGGAGCCTGGGCGCGCTACTCAGTCAAGGAAGCGCAGCTGCGGCCAAGGGTCTTAACAACGACTCGATCGAGTATGCAATGCAAGTCAAGGGACTGGAGCTTGGTTACCATCACCCGCGGGAGGCGCGCGGCATGGAGATCACTTACGCCACAAATCCTCGCGGCGGCACACATACCGAAGCCCCTAATGTTTTTGGTAAGGAAAGGGAAAGTTATAAGGATTGGTCACGAGAGATCGCCAGAACTTCGGATCAAAGTACGTTGGCGAACTCCTACGTGCTGTGTATGTTCAACTGCACCCCTCTAGGTGTACCTTTTCTGGGAGAGGTTGTGACCGCAGTAACTGGGCAGGATTGGTCTGAAGACCGGCTCACAGTGACTGCTGAGCGAGGTTGGTACCTGAAGCGCAGTTTTAACTTACTCTGCGGTGCAGGATTAGAAGCCGATACTCTGCCGAAACGCATCCGCAAGCAGCTCAAGGAGGCCGCTGTCGATCATGAGGATCTCGACCGCGCTCTCATGAGTTACTATACCCACCGCCAACTCGATGCCGCCGGCTACCCGGCAAAGGAAAAACTTCTCACCCTGAATTTGGAAGCTTTGGCCCAGGAACTTTATGATGGATAGCTCGGCCCAAACTACCAATCGCCGCACATTCGCGGCTGGTTGGATGGCGACGTTTTTCGTCAACGTTGCATGGGGGATCACATTCCCCTTGAAGAATATCTACATCTACGATCATGGGATATCGTTGGTTCTCATCGGCACCTTAGCCACTGCTAGTGCGGTTTCATTCAGTCTGGGTTCCTTTGGCTTAGGACGAATTTCCGATATGCTCCGGAAACCCCGCGTCATAATAATCCTAGCTTTACTTTTATCGACCACTTCCTCAATGCTCTACTTGGTTGCGAACTCCTACCCCCATTTTTTTGCACTGTCGATCATAGACATGGTGATGGCCGGCGGGTATGCAGTGTTGATCGACACGGTGGTGACCTCGGTGCTTCCCAAGCACCGCAGCGGCCGAGGGTTTGGTTCATATCGAATTTCAGGGTCAATCGGTTTTGCTCTTGCTGCATTTTTAATTGGCCCCGTCACGAACGCCTTCGAAATCAGAGCGATCTTCGTGATCGGCGCGATTGGTTACGCATTTGCCGCCATCGCGGCTTCCTTCATGTTAGACCATCACGTAGAGGCGGATGGCGAGAAGGAGTCTAAGACTCTCCCGGGCAGAAACTCTCTGCAAATCCTTGTGGCAACAGGATTGATTTGGTTCGTTATCGCCAATTTCATCTCAATCGCCGGAGAGCAAGCCGCATACCCCTTCCTGAATATCTATCTTCGCGATGAGTTGGGGGCCGCAACTGCTACAATCGGTTTGTTATCGACCGTACGAGTACTTGCGGAAATTCCGGCGATGTTAGGCCTCGGTCGCTTATCTGATCGTTTCGGTCGTTCTCCAATACTTATCGCCGGATTTACCACCATTACGTTCAGCTGGCTCCTGATTTATCTCGCTCCTGACCTACCGCTGATCTTTATTGGTTTGCCGCTCGCAGGGACTTCGATTGTTCGTTACAGCGTTGGCATTTCATTGATCAGCGATCGTGTTCCTTATAAGCAGCGTGCGACCGTGATGGGTTTGATCAACCTTACTTTTGGTGTGGGCGGCATCATTGCCCCAACGCTGGGTGGGATGATCGCTGAAAACTACAGTGCCCGCAGCACTTTCGCGCTTGCATTCGGAATTGATTTATTTGCCACCCTTTTATTTATCGCCGTCGTGCGCCTGGGAAAACTGGCACCTACAAAGTCTCGAGAAGCAGCATTGCCCTTGCTCGAAGATGCATAAAGGGTTGTTATTCAACTTTCGGTCCGATAACTTCAGGTCGAAACTCAATGGGTGGTTTAATGGGAAATTCAAAGAAGCTGATGAGGGCTACTCAACTCTATGGACCGATGGATCTGCGCCTGGATAAATTTCCGGTGCCGGAACCAAAGTCGGGGCAGGTGCTCTTACAGGTGAACGCAGTTGGTGTTTGTCCCTCAGGCTTGAAAATGCTCAAATACCCGGCCCGCATCGAACAGATCTTTTGGAAAATCCCTGGATTTCCAGGGCACGAGACAGCAGCTGAGATCATCAGTTTGGGAGCGGATGTAGATGGATTCGCCCCGAGTGATCGCGTCGTCCCAACTGGAGGACCAACTTGCGGACACTGCCATGCTTGCCGCAGAGGCAATTTCCGATTCTGTGAGAACCAGGATTTTGGTTCTATCGAGTATATGAGTTTTGGTGAGTACATGATATGTGAGGCCGATGCCCTGCTTCCTATCCCGGCTGGCTTGAGCGACGAGGAAGCGAGTTTCGCAGAGCCGCTAGGTTGCTGTGTTGCGAGCGTCGAGAAGTGCTCAGTTGGGCCTGGCGATTTCGTTGTGATCATCGGCGCCGGCACCATGGGCTTGCTCCACTTGCAGCTCTTTCGCAATATGGGAGCCCGCGTCCTTGTTGTCGAGCTTGACGCCTCTCGGCGTGAATTTGCGAAACGACTGGGCGCAGAATTGAGCGTTAGTCCTACCGAAGCAAAAGCTTCAACCCTCGAACGGACAAATGTCGGGGGCGCAGTCGTTGTTGCAACTGGGGTTGGTAGCGCGGTTGAGTTAGGGCTCGATATCGTCTCACCTGGTGGGACGTTGATGCTCTTCGCCGGGGTATGGCCTGCAACGAAGATCCAAATCGACCCAAACCTCATCCATTATAAGCAATTTAGCCTTACTGGAAGCGTTGGTGCATTGATGGTCGATTTCGAACGCGCACTCGCACTCATATATAGTGGTGCAGTGCAAGTGAAAGCCTTGATTTCGGAAACCTACCCTTTAAAGGAGGTCTTGGATGCGCACCGAGCAAGTGAGCGGAATGATACTTATAAGATCATTGTAGAACCCTGAGTGATTGGGTGAAACTCACTTGAAAATTCAAAAAATGTTTTTGGAGGGAATTAAGCTAATGCTAGAAATGATGAAGGGTTGGAAAATTTACGAGCCTGGGGATATTCGCTTCGAAGACCTCGAGGTCCCTCAGCCAGGACCAGAGGAAGCTTTACTCAAAGTCGAGGTCGCCACGACCTGTGGTACAGACCTGAAAATTTACCGACGCGGCCACCCAGGAATGACTTTCCCAAATCTCTTTGGGCATGAAGTCGTCGGTGAAGTTGTGGCCAAGGGTGAGAAGGTCAGCAATGTTGAGATTGGCGATCGGGTAGCAACGGCCGCAAATGGCGCATATGCTGAATATGTCCTGGTGACGCCGCCCATGTCCTTGAACGAAATGCCTTTAGTTCCTGAGGACCTTGCCCCGGAAATTGCGGCGATGACAGAGCCATTCGCATGTGCGTACCATGGCACGGTTGAATCGGAAATAAAGCTCGGCGATCAAGTAGTGGTATTGGGCTGCGGGCCCATCGGTTTGATGTTCGTCAGCCTGGCAAAAATGAGCGGTGCATGGGTGATCGCAACTGATACGATCCAGGGGCGTCTAGAAGCGGCATCCAAAGTCGGCGCGGATGTAACCATCAACATCAAGGATGTTAAAGACCCCATCAAAGCGGTCACATCCCTCACTGCGGATTCCGCTGGCGTGGACGTTGCAATTGAGGCAGTCGGGTTGCCGGAAGCTTGGGAACAGGCACTATACATGATTAGACCTGGTGGTTTGGTCACTTTCTTTGGAGGGTGCAAATCCGGGTCTACAGTTACCTTCGACACTGCTTTCATTCATTACCAGGAAGCGCGAATGCAGGGCGTTTTCAACTACCATCACCCCGAACATTTTCACGAGGCATTCCGCCTCATTCAGAAAGGTGCGTTGGATCCAGAGGTGTTCATCAGCGATCATGCCCCACTGGCGGATACTGAAAAGATCTACCAAAAACTTCTTGCGGGCTATGATGGCATCAAGGTCGCTATCCATCCATAAATGATGAGCGAAGATTTCCTCTTAGGTATCGATATCGGCACGCAAGGCACTAAGGGCATCCTGTGCAGCCTTGATGGGGATGTACGCGCCGAAAGTTATCGCGAACACGGGATCCACTCACCACATCCGGGTTGGGCAGAACATGACGCAGACCAGGAATGGTGGGCTGCTTTCGTCATCACGCTTAGGGAACTCCTGGCTTCATCGAAAATCGACCCAGCCCGGATCGCCGCGGTCGGTTGTTCTGCCTTTGTTCCTGCCATGTTGCCCCTGGATCGAAACGGCAAACCTCTTCGACCCGCAATCCTCTACACCGATCGTCGCTCTGAGGCAGAGCTCGAGCAACTCGCAGTTCTGCTTGGTAACCAAGGTGTGACCCAGGAGGAAATCGCCAGCATCGCCCTCGCTTCACCTATCCCCCAGTTGCTATGGGTTCGAGAGAACGAGCCTGATGTTTATGAGCGCACAGCTAAAGTCCTGCAGTGTCAAAGCTATATCGTCTATCGACTGACGGGTACCTCATACATCGATCATGCCATGAAACGGAGCTACGCTCCTCTGTACGACTCAGCGGCTGACGGGTGGTCTGAAGAGCGTGCCTCGTTATTGGGACTTAATATCGATCTCCTCCCTGATCGAATCTCGCATGCGACTGAAATCGCCGGACGCATTCATCATCAGGCTGCTGTAGAGACTGGTTTGTTGGAAGGGACACCGGTATCGGTGGGAACAGCTGATTCCTTCGCCGAGATGGTTGGTGCTGGAGTCGTCTTCGATGGCGCCGCTGCCGCAATTTATGGGTCATTCACTGCGATCCTTATCGGACAGGACCGTTCAGAAGATCCACATCACGGATTTCACTGCTTACCTGGTTTGTACTTCGGCGGTGCTGCTGCGCCAACTGGCGCATCGCTCACGCGCTGGTTTCGCGATCAACTGGGATCAGCCGAGGTCGCCCAAGCTGAGGCGAGCGGAGTGAGTGCCTATGAAATACTCTCCGAGCAGGCTGCCTCAGTGCCCCCTGGCAGCGAGGGTCTTATCACCCTCCCCTTCTTTACTGGCGAGGCGAGCAGCCTGCACCCATATCTCAAGAGGGGTGCGCTTATCGGGTTGACCACAGCGCACACGCGCGCACACATTTACCGCTCCCTCCTGGAGGGGATCGCTCTTGAACTACGCTATCAACTAGAGAGTAATGGAAGAATCCCAGAGAGGATGAATGCTGTTGGGGGAGGATCACAAAGCAAATTGTGGACGCAGATCGTGAGCGACATCCTCGTGACCGAACAGCATGTGCTCGAAGTCACATACGGAGCCGCATATGGTGATGCATACCTTGCAGGCATGGCGGCTGGGTTATTTGAGGACACGGAACATTTGCTGGAGAATTGGATTCGTGTTGAAAGAGTTGTTAGCCCCGATGCAACAAACATTGATGCTTATCACCGAAGCTACAATGCATATCGCAGCCTTCGACAACAGTTTAACTAATAGTTTTTTACTGTTGACAGAATAATGAATCCAGGTACCGATATTCATAAATACCGGCCCCAAACGCTATGCATCACATATTAACAAGTGTAAGAAATTGGTTGATAAAACCGGCTGCATCGGCTTGCGTTTCATCATTAGGTTCACCAAATAAGAACCGGGCGACTCTTGCAGGCCCGACGTATTCTGGGTTCACAAAATCCCTGCGAAGTATCCTGAGTGCCTTTTGGATAAACGGATTATCGAGTAATGGGGCTAAGTGCTCTGCAACCTGTTCGGGACCTCTTCCGTAATTTCGAACAACATAATACAAGTCATATGCATCCTTATTTTCGCCTCTGCTGCCGAATGCAAGCGCCTTGAGAACAACGTATGCACCTGGCCCACAGACCCAGATATCTCGTTCAGCGATCTCGTCCATTGGGGTTTTCCCCGATAGAGTTACGGTCAAACGATCTTGGAATGCAAGTTCAAGTCCAGGGGTTACGATGGCACCAAAATCTTGTTCCATGTCCTTGATTGATCCCCCTCTGTCATCTGGTGAAGATTGTGGAACGAGAAAGTCAATTGTCACCCCTATGTCCTCCTCAAGCCTCCACCTTTGTAGGGTTGGATTCCCTTCCTCGCTGCGATCAGCAAACAACCCAGCCCCTCTCAAACGAGAGGCGATTGCCTGATAGAGATTTTCTTCAAATATTGCAAGCGAGAACCCTAGGTCAAGATCTCGGGTACCTACATGCCTATCTGCTTCCCCTGGCGGAGGGTCCTGTGGAATGATCAGAGCGGGAACCAACCCGCCAACTACTACATAGTCGTCTACAAAATCTCCAAGAATTGTGGATATTTACAAACATACTGATTGAACTAAATATGGCAATTGTGAATCATACTCAGGTCGAGATGATGGCTTCGGATTCATCTATTTATGGTCCTGGAAAATTAAACGGCGCAACTCAGATGCTGCTTCATCAGACCGCTCTGGATGTTCATTTAGATCCAAATACGCTTGTATCGGGTGAACACATTGGATTCCGCTGACTTCCTTATACTAACTAAAGACC
>SDBS01003800.1_pt1 | contig 14826 bp, 14 predicted proteins | sample 2277091 | NCBI WGS metagenome assembly SDBS01 (sample SAMN10404972, study PRJNA504765) | marine sediment metagenome | isolation source: marine sediment core GS10_PC15, 163 cmbsf | place: Arctic Ocean: Southern Knipovich Ridge | collected 2010
GCACATAGGTACAATACTGCCTCAGGTTGGGTTTACTTATACTATAAATCCCGATGCTGGCAACAGTTTCGGCATAGATACAACTTATACCATTGGGGATTGATTTTACGGTAAAGAGGATATAATGGCTGAAGAAGTTAAACCAACAGAAAAATCAGTAAGAGATATTTTATACGTACTTTTCAGGCATAAATGGAAAATAATTATTATTTTTGTTATTGCAATGATTATAACGTCACTTATCCTTCTGTCACAGCCTGATATGTTTGAATCTAACGCGAAAATTCTAGTAGGAGGAGGGCGGGTCAGCCCTATCGAACTAGTTACAGGAGGTTCAGGCCCGAGTGAAATCAACTCGGAAATAGAGCTGCTAAGGAGCAGGGGATTAGCTGAGGCTGTTGTTGATGAAATGGGACCTGAAACAGTGTTGTATATTCCTGAGGATTATGTAAGTCCTTCTGAAGTGGTTTTTAATTTACTCGAAAAAACCGGTTTATTCAAAATGATGGATGAACCTGATGATCCTGTTAAACAGAGGGAATACGCAATCGAGACATTTATGGAAACTCTAAGCCTCAGGGTTGTACCGCGCAGCAATATTATCAACATTTCCTATCTTGCAATAACACCTGAATTGGCTCAGGAGGTTTTATCCAAGACTATTGAAATATACAAGAATAAACATATTGAAATACATACCACTGCCGTTTCAATGCAGTTTCTTACTGATGAAACAGAGAAATTAAAAGCTGGTCTAAAAAAAAGTGAAGAAGAGCTGAGGCAGTTTCGAAGTCAGATTGACGTTATTTCTTTACCGGAGCAGCAGACTTTCTTATTTGCCAGAATCGGCGAAATTCAGAGCTCGATCCAGGAGACAGAAGCCAATATATCCGGTACTGAAGCTGCCATAGAGGAAATGAAGACAAAGATTGAAATGCGGGATATGCTGCAGGAAGAGAAGATAAGTCTTGTGTCGCTGAACGCAATGCTCAAAGTACTGAATGAACAGTATGAAAAGGTTAGAAATGAGCTTAAACTGCTAAATAAAAATGAACAGAAATATATTTATCTTCAGCGGCAGGTTGAAATGCTGGAAGAAAATTACAGGAGATTTTTGGCAAGCCTTGAACAGGCCCGTATAGCGCAAACTCTGGAGAGTCAGAAAATCTCAAATATCAGCGTCATGCAGGCCCCGACGTACCTTTTAGAGCCGATAAGCCAGGAGAAAATAAAAACATTAGCACTGGGCCTATTTTTAGGGATTGCGGGCAGTATCGGCCTCGCTTTCTTTTTAGAATATATCAATCACAAGATGAGATCGGTAGATGATATAGAAAAAAGGTTATTAATTCATGATATTATCGCGCTTCCTCCTGTTGACACCAGAAAGGTTTCCCATGATGTAAGAATGAAGGAGAGGCAGGAAAAAAGGAAGTTCAACCTCCCGCCGAAAAAGATGTCAAAAGATGTATCAGTCTGGCTTTATACATCTAATGAGTTAAGGGAATGTTTCGAAAAGATAAGAAACTATGTTTATACTTCGATGAAAAGCCCTGAAAGAATGGGTGTCGGTGATACACCATACACACTTGCCGTGACGAGCTGCTACAGGGGAGAAGGAGTTTCAACAGTAGCAACAGGTTTAGCATACATGATTGCACTTTATGAAGGAGAAAATGTTTTACTCGTAGACGCCAATCTTCACAACCCTGATGAAGATAAAGTAATAGGCATAAACCGGCCTCCCGGGTTGTATGAAATGTCAGTCAGGTCACGGCTGCCACAGACTACAAATGATGATGTTGATCAATCCTTTTCTGTTGGTGATATGGATGAACACCGGTCAAAAATTGAAGGTATGGAAAAGATTGATAAGCTGCTGCCCTCCGTGGAAAAACTGAACTATAAACTTATTGTTATGGATTTACCTTCAATAAGCGAGGGTGCTTCCGCGGTAAGATCGGCAGGCCTGGCGGACGGAATAATTTTGATAATTGAGTCCGAAAGAGTCCGCAGGGAAGTTGTATTACACGCGAAGGAGCAGCTTGAAAAATCAGGCACAGGTATTATTGGTGTGGTACTGAATAAGAGAAGATTTTATATCCCGCGATGGGTATATAAAAAGATATAAGGATAAAAATATGTATAAAACAGTATCGAATAATATAGATACAGAAGGAAAGGAATATATTTTTGATGAAAAACTCGAACAGATATTAAAAGTTGCGGCAAATATAAGAAGAATGGCTGAAATAGAAGCTGATGAAATACTTCATAACGCGAAAAAAAGGGCATCCGCATTAAAAGGTGAAGTCACTGAAGAAATAAGCAAAGAAAATAGCATTAATGAAAAACTGGAAAAAACTGAGGAAACAACGGAATTAAAGGAAAAAGGCAGAGAACTTTTTGGGGCCTGTTCCAGAGACGTATTTAGGATAATTCTCGAGCGCGAAAGGTCACGTACAGATCGAAACGGCCATGAATTAGCTCTTATTATTTTTGACCTCAGTGAAGAAAAAAATGATAAACTCACAGGTACACTTATAAGAGCAATGAAATCTAGAGCACGTACAGTCGACAGGTTCGGCTGGTACAATGACGGCCTGATCGGTGTTATCCTCCCCAATACAACCCGCAAAGGCGGCATGAAATTCGCTCATGATGTTTGTAAAAAAGTTATGGAAAAAAAGTCATCGCCGCCGGATTTTAAAGTGTATTCTTATCCAACAAAGTGGCTGCCTACAAAAAGTCAGTTAATAGAAGATAAACTTAAAAGTAGAAAACAAAAACGTCTTGAATTTATCGAAGGTGTAGACCCGGTTTTTGTAAAGAAACTGCCGGCATGGAAAAGAACTTTAGATGTTTTTGGTTCATTAATAGTACTTTTATTTACTTCACCAATTTTTATTTTTGTTTCTCTTATAATTAAAGCTGTTTCACCAGGCCCTGTATTTTTTAAACAGGACCGTGTGGGGTACGGAGGCAGAATATTTACCTTTTTAAAATTCAGAACGATGAAAGTCAATACTGATACTACAGCGCATAAAAACTATTTGAATGAACTTATCAAAACAGAAAAACCTATGACAAAATTAGATAAAGGCAATGACCCGCGCATTATACCATTTGGTAAGTTTTTCCGTAAATCATGTATTGATGAGCTGCCTCAGTTATTTCATGTATTAAAAGGTGAAATGAGCCTTATAGGTCCGCGTCCATGCCTTACCTATGAAGCCAAAGAGTATCTTAAGTGGCATAAATATCGTTTTGATATAAAACCGGGGATGTCCGGTCTCTGGCAGGTAAGCGGTAAGAACCGTCTTTCTTTCAAGGAAATGATCCGTCTTGATATTATGTACGCGAAGAAATTCAGCATCTGGATGGATTTGTGGATTCTATTTTTAACAGTACCTGCTGTAATCTCTTTGATAATAGAGAAGTTTGCAATTGACTCGTTTTTCAACAAAGTAGAAAAGAAACAAATTCCGGAGGAGCAATTTAAGGACTTCTTAAAACGTTATTATTCTGATGTCTACAATGTGGATAAGCTCGAGTTTCTGGATGATAAATTGAAAAACTATGATGTTGATTTAATGGATGTGGCCCTGCTGCTCTCAAAAATGCACAGACTTACACCTTCCTACAATGTTGCCAAACGTTATTTTGGTATCCTCAAATTAGTAGATTTTGAAAAAAAGTCCCAGAGGCGGAAGGGTATTCATGCTATTCAATCATGATTCCCGGTATTTCTTTTTTAATCGGGTAAAAAATCAATAATATACTAAAATAAAAGGAGTAATGGAAATGATAACTATTGCAATTGTCGGGTGTGGTTACTGGGGGCCTAATCTAATCCGTAATTTTAATTCTCTGACTGATTGTAAAGTAAAAACTATATGTGATACTGATGATAAAAGGTTGTCACACCTTACGAATCTTTATCCGGCAATTAAAACAACAACAAATTTTAATGATCTGGTATGTGATGATGAAATTGATGCAATTGCCATAGCAACCCCAGTTTTCCTTCACTTTGAACTCGCACAAAAATGCCTTTCTGCGAAAAAACATACTTTTATAGAAAAACCTATGGCTTCATCTGTAAAAGAATGTGAAAAATTAATACAAATTGCAGATAAAAACAAGGCGACGCTAATGATTGGTCATACATTTATTTATACTTCCGAAGTTCGGAAAATTAAAGAAATTGTACGTAATGGAGAAATCGGTGAAATATTTTATATAAGTTCAAGACGTTTAAATCTCGGTTTATTTCAGAAGGATATTAACGTGGCATGGGACCTTGCCCCGCATGATATTTCTATCATATTATTTATGATGGGTGAATCCCCTGTTGCGGTAAACTGCCAGGGTAAGAGTCATGTTAATACCGGGATTGAAGATGTTACTAATATTTCTCTTGATTTTTCAAATGGAGGATTCGCGACAATACACAGCAGCTGGCTTAATCCGAATAAAGTGAGAGAGATGATTATTGTAGGAAGTAAAAAAATGATTGTGTACGATGATAACCAGCCGCTGGAAAAGTTAAAAGTATATGATAAAAGAGTGGAGGTACCTCCCCATTACGACACATACGCGGAATTTCATTATTCTTACCATTATGGTGACATGTATTCACCATACCTAAAACAGGATGAACCCCTGAAAGCGGAATGCCAGCATTTTTTAGATTGCATAAAGACTGGATCAAAATCGGATTCATCCGGTCTGGATGGTTTAAAAGTAGTACAGATTCTTGAAGCTTCTTCTGAATCCTTAAAAAGAGGAGGTACAAGAGTCGATATATGAAAAAAATCCCGCCAGATGTAAAACTTGGAAAAGACGTAAAAATATACGATTTCGTAAATCTTTATGGATGCGAAATAGGAGATGGAACTAAAATAGGTTCCTTTGTTGAAATACAAAAGGGAGTAAAAATCGGCAGAAATTGCAAGATCTCAAGTCACACCTTTATATGCGAAGGTGTTATAATAGAGGACAATGTTTTTATCGGCCACAACGTAACATTCATAAACGATAACTACCCCCACGCGACTAATGAGGACGGGACCCTACAAACTGAAGAGGATTGGAAATGTTTACCAACACTCGTTAAAAAAGGAGCTTCAATAGGTTCGAGTGCGACACTTCTTGGCGGTGTAATAATAGGTGAAGGTGCAATAATAGGTGCCGGAAGTGTTGTAAATAAAAATATCCCAGATCATACAATATCCGCCGGCAATCCAGCCAGAAAGTTAAGAAGAATTAAATAATAACCCAAAAATACAGGAATAAACAAATGAAAGTACCATTTCTTGATCTTAAAGCACAGTATGAATCAATAAAGGATGAAATAAATGTTGCAATACAGAAAGTGCTAGATTCTTCCGCCTTTGCCAGTGGCCCTTTTGTCGCAGCATTCGAAAAAGAGTTTGCAGAATTTTGCAAGTGTAAATACGCTGTAGGAGTTGGAAGCGGCACCGAAGCATTGTGGCTCACCATGCTCGCACTTGGGATTGGGCAGGGCGATGAGGTGGTAACTGTCCCCAATACATTTATTGCCACATGCGAAGCCATTAGTTTTTGTGGTGCAAAACCTGTATTTGTGGATATAGATGAACAATACTACACAATGAACCCTGATTTAATCGAAGCGGTAATAACATCTAAAACAAAAGCAATAGTCCCTGTCCACCTTTTCGGTCAAATGGCTGATATGGACCCAATCATGGATATTGCGAAAAGATATGGGCTATATGTAATCGAGGATGCCTGTCAGGCTCATGGTGGTGAATATAAAGGAAAAAAGGCAGGATCAGTTGGAGATGCAGGTTGCTTCAGTTTTTATCCTGGAAAAAATCTTGGCGCGTACGGCGAGGCCGGTGCGGTTGTTACAAATAATGAAGATTTGAACAAAAAAATAAAAATGATGCGTGACCACGGTCAGAGTAAAAAGTACTATCATGATATTATTGGCTGGAATGCTAGGATGGATGGCCTACAAGGAGCTATTCTAAATGTGAAGTTAAAGCATCTTAACAATTGGAATGAAGCGCGAAGAATAAATGCAAGACTTTATAAGAAAATGTTAAATAATACAATTGACATAATTATACCACATGAGGCATCTTTTTGCAAACACATTTATCATATATATGCAATACAGGTAAAAAACCGTAACAAACTCGTTAGTAGCTTGCGTGATATGAATATATTTTGTGGTATACATTACCCAGTTCCGTTACATCTCCAGAGTGCATATTCTTTTATGGGTGATAAAAAAGGCTTTTTTACGGTGGGTGAAAAGACCTCAGAGGAATTTGTTTCTTTACCAATGTTTCCAGAATTAAATGAGGAACAAATATTTTATATTGTGGGCAATATAAAAAACTTTATTGAAAAAAAATAGGTTAATTATTATTATGAAAATTTTAGTTACTGGCGCGGCTGGTTTTATCGGATATCATGTAGTAAAAAGATTGCTTGAGCGAAACGATATAGTTTTTGGGGTTAGATAATATTAATGATTATTATGATATAAATCTTAAATATGGACGTCTTAAAGAGTTAGGAATAGATCAAGAAAAAATAAATTACTCGAAACCAGTTAAATCTAAAAAATACCCTAATTATTTTTTCATTAAACTTGATATTGAAGACAGAGATAATCTATTTAATATCTTTAATAAAAGAAGGTTTGATAAAGTCTGTCATTTAGCTGCTCAAGCAGGTGTAAGATATTCAATTATTAACCCATATGCTTATATAAATTCGAATATTGTAGGATTTATAAATATTCTTGAAAGTTGCAGACATTACCACATTGGGAGCTTAGTTTATGCAAGTAGTTCTAGCGTCTATGGCTTAAATGAAAAACAAGCATATTCGGTACATGCTAATGTAGATCACCCTATAAGTTTATATGCTGCAAGTAAAAAAAGCAATGAGTTGATGGCTCACACTTATTCTCACCTGTACAACCTTTCTACCACGGGAATGAGATTTTTTACCGTATATGGTCCTTGGGGCCGACCTGATATGGCTCTCTTTTTATTCACAAAAGCGATACTTGAAGGTCAACCAATTGAAGTTTATAATAATGGCAAGATGCAAAGAGATTTTACGTATATCGATGATATTGTTGATGGTGTTGAAAAAATAATTGATAACCCACCTAAAGGGGATCAAAAATGGGATGGAAACTGATCCTTCGGCCTCGAAAGCTCCCTATAAAATTTATAACATTGGTAATAATAATCCTGTAAAACTTTTAGATTTTATTGAGGCTATTGAGGAATCTCTTAATAAAAAAGCACAGAAAAATTTTTACCTTTGCAGCCTGGTGATGTACCATCTACTTATGCAGATGTTTCAGATTTAATCGAAGATTTTGGATACAAGCCAAGTACATCTATAAAAACTGGTATAAATATATTTATAAAATGGTATATCAAACTTTATGTTCAATAATATTCTAAAAATCTTTTAAAAAATATAATGTGCTTACGTAAATCATTAATTAAAATTTTATGTATAAAAGTATCATTAATTATTATTATTTTTTCTAAATTATCATTAAATTGAGATTTATAGCCAATGTTGAAAATAGTAATAATTACTCCCATAAGGAATGAAGAAAAATTTATTAAATCTACATTGGAATGTATGGTTAACCAGACAGTATTACCTCACAAATGGATAATTGTTAATGATGGTAGTACAGACAAAACTGAAAAAATTATTAAGAATTTTATAAAGAACTTTTCATTTATAGAATACATATATATTCCTGACCGTGGTTATAGAAAACCTGCTAAAGGTGTTATTGAAGCATTTTATGAGGGGTTTAAAAAAATTGGGGATATAAATTACGATATTATAGCAAAATTTGATGCTGATTTGAAATTTCCCTCGAATACATTAGAAAAAATTATTGAAGCATTTGAAAATGACTCTCATTTAGGGATTACCGGAGGAACACGATACGAAAAAAAAGATAATAGAGAAAACTGGAAAATAGTCTATGTTCCGGAAGGGTTTGTTGGTGGACCTTATAAATTTTATAGAAAAAAATGCTTTAATGATATTGGAGGATTAATAAAGCGAGCTGGTTGGGATGGGGTTGATTCTATCAAGGCAAATATGAGAGGATGGAGTACAGGAGAATTAAGATCATTAAATATTTATCATCTTAAATCAACTGGAACTGCCCTTGGAGAAGGACGTAAAAGTGCTAGTGAAAAATACGGGAATGTGAGTTATTACATGGGTGGATATATTTGGTATTTTATTTTACGAGTAATTGTAAGGTCTTTATTAGCACGTAAAATGGAAGTAGGTGTTTATATGATTAAAGGATATTTGAGAGCCAAAAAAAATAATGAACCAAGAGAAACATTAGAATTTCGTAGATATCTAAAAAGAAAACAGAGGCAAAACATTCTTTATTGGTTTAAAGTTGCTTTAAGGATAAAAATATGAACATGTGATCTTTTTAAATTTTTTTTGATTTGAATATAAAGAGGTATTATAAATGTCATCAATAGCTTTTATAAACAACTATTTCCCAGGGCTTACAGCTACATTTATTTATTTAGAGGTTATTGGCCTCAGAGCGAAAGGAATATCAATAAAGACATTTTCCATAAGAAAACCAAAATTAAAAAATATTTCAAAGGAAAGTCATACACTTTATCATTCTACTAAGTACATTTTACCTTTAAATGTAAAATATTTTCTTAAGGCTCATTGTTATTATTTATTAAACAATCCATTAAAGTATTTTAAAATCATTTTTTTCTTAGTTACTAGACACTTTGAAAATAGATTAAAAGATAGAATAAGAACATTATTCCATTTTTATGAAGGGGTATATCTTGCAAAAATTATTAATGATGAAGGTGATATAACACATATACATGCCCACTATGCTTCTCACCCAACCACTTTAGCACTTGTTGTACATTTATTAACGGATCTCACATTTAGTTTTACAGCACATGCATATGATATTTGGACTGATAAATTATTTATTAAAGAAAAGGTAGACGCTTCTAAATTTGTAATTACTTGCACAAAATATGGAAACGAACAAATATTAAAACTTTGTGGTGCTAATGAAATCAATAAGATAAATGTTATTTATCATGGAGTTGATTTAAATAAGTTTATGCCGTATAATAAAGTTACAAATGAAAAAAATGTTGTTTTGTTAAATATTGGTAGACTTATTAAGTCAAAAGCACATGCAAATTTCATCGAAGCCTGTAAAGTATTAAATGATGAGAAATATAATTTTCAATGTTTGATAATTGGTGATGGACCATTATATAATGAATTATACTCTTTAATTGAAAAATATAGATTGCAAAAACATGTCAGACTTATTGGTAAAGTTTTTCATGACGAGATAATAGATTATTATCAAAAAGCTGATATATTTGTATTACCAAGCATAAGTGGAGAAAACCTACCAAATGTACTTTTAGAAAGTCTTGCTCTTAGGCTACCAGTCATTGCAACAAATATTGCTGGTATTCCTGAATTAATAAAAAATCGAAGTACTGGTCTTTTGATACAACCAAATATTACAAACGATTTAGTAAATGCAATAAAGTTATTAATAAATGATAAAGAATTAAGGCTTAGGTTAGGAGAGAATGGACGAAAATATGTATGTGATAATTTTAATGTTGAAAATAGTCTTGAAAAATTAAAGAGTTTATATATTGAAAATGGAATTATGAATGGTTGATCAATAAAATCATGAAAAATATGCTAAATACTGGGCCCATAAATTTTAATTTTTAACGGCTTATAGTTACATATAATTCTTGTTGTTTTTCTTATTCCAAAAAGAAAAGTCATTAAAATCACACATTTGTAACAAAATAAACTATTTATTACAAATGTGTAATGGAATGCTAAAATATCATTTACCTCACCATATTTTAGTGTATGTAATTAGTTAATGTTTATAGGGTTATATTTTTTCTTAATTAATTAAATTAGTTGGCACTCATTATGCAACTAAAAATACGATAATAGTTTGTTAAATCTAATGTATTTTAATTAGATACTATTATTTAGTTTTATGAACCATCATTTTATTTTGGGAGGGTTTAAATATGGAATTCAGACGGAATCTTTTGAAATATTCTCTATTAATAGTTTTAATTATATTTTCTGGTTCTCATTTAATTGCTTATGCTGAAACTTACTATATAGATTTTCAAAATGGTAATGATAACAATTCTGGAATTTCTCAAGCTGTAGCATGGAAAACGATCCCAGGTACAATGACCACAAATGGTTCTAGTTGGCTGACATCGGATTGGGGGAATGGCACTATAAATAGTTCAAATAGAGTTCCACCTGGTACGATTTTTAAGCTCAAAGGAGGTACTATTCACGATAGTTCCAATGGTGGTTATATACATATAAATAATATATTTTATAATGAAGCAAGTGCAGGAAACCCAATTATTTTTGAGCTTGATACAAGTTGGGGTACTGGAAATGTCGTATTTGATGGAACAGGGGTCTATGCAAATGTAGGGCTTATACTCATTCGCATAAATGGTATCGTCATTGATGGAAAACTCTCTAATGGAATAATTGTGAAGAATTCGCAGAGAAGTGGAATACAGATAAAGGAGAAATCTGGTTCAAGTGATCCGGTTAATGATTGTGTTTTAAAATATATAAAATTTTATAACAATGGTACTTTGTATTCATCTTCATCTGAAGGGAGTGGTAATGGTCAATTAAATGTTCGTAAAGCGAATGGCCTTATGGTGGATAATGTTGAATTGGATGGTAATAGTATCCATATTAATGGTATGGTTTTTGGTGATAGTCACAAAGCTGTGGTAAATGCTACAGTGACAAATAGTACTGTCTACAATCATGTTGGAAATGATCCACCTAATGATTGCGGCATTGGGTTTAAGGCATTTAATTCACAAGTTGTTTACGATAATTGTTTATCCTATAACAATTTAAAAGGATGGGATCTAGGCGAAATAAATGGTGATAACAGAGACATTACATACGTGGTAACTAATTCTATATCACGAAATAACAATTTTGGTATGAACATGAATGCCGCTGGGAGTGCAAGTTATTCAGGAAATGTGAAATTTTATATGATTAATAATATATTAAGGGATAATATTAATCAAGGGTGTAATATATACGCTGGGCCTTTTGATTTATATATGGTACACAACATATTCGACAATAATGGAACTGATACTTCATCTGGTGCATATAAAGGAAACGTGGCAATCACGTCAAACCCTGACACAAGTAAAATTAGGGCATACCTTTACAATAATATTTTTTATAAGCCGGCAGGGCATCACAATCTTCTTGTTAAACGGTCTGTAAACAGCACTCATGACTTTAGTTTATACTCTGATTATAATGCCTGGATTGAAGATGATCAACCTCATTTATATGGTCAATATTTTTGCCGTTGGTCTTATTATGTATCACCAGCTGTCGATTTCAACTATGGTAACAATGGTCCGGGCCATAATAATGGTAATTGGTATAACTGGTACAACGCAAACAGTATACCACCGGTTAATGGAGCTAATGGTCATTACCATGCTGATTCCAATTCAGTCGGAACTGGAGCATTAGTCAATGTAGAGCCACCTTTTAGAGATATTTCAAATCTTGATTATTCATTAACTTTTTCTTACCCCGGGGAAGATCTTTCAATAATGAGTTGGTACATTCCAGAAATGGGTAAAGACAAAAATGGTAATAGTCGCTCCACTTGGGACATGGGTATTTATGATTTCGGTAGTTTTTCAGGTGTTCTGGAAGCCCCAAGTAATTTAAGAATCAAGTAAGTAAGTAAGTAAGTAACTATATATATATAGTTAAAAAAATTTGAACTGCACCCTCCTCATTGAGAACTAAATTAGTTTTACTTGCTGGCAAGTCAGCCAAAGGAGTTTTTGTCTTATGAGAATCAGCACCGAAGAGAAGGTAGATTAACTTCTTTTCATAAGAATAAAATTTTCTAAATCTTTATTTCTCATTCTTTAACTTTACTCAATTTTCCCTTTGTCTCTCAATCCCTCAAAAACCCAATCCATATTTTCTTTTTTTTCAAGATGATATCTTGCCCAGATCTTGTGACTATATATTTATGAAATTTTCATATTAAATGGTACCATTACAAAAAATTTAGTCAAGGTAATTATATTGCTTATTATAAAATATAAGAATAGAAGTAAAGGGGGAAATGGTGGATAAGGAACTTTTAAAGATACTAGCTTGTCCTGTTTGTAAAACTCATGTTATCATGCAGGAGAATTGGATTGTATGTGCACAATGTAATAGACACTATCCTATAAAGGATGGAATATCTGTTATGTTTATCGATGAAGCAATTATCCCTGAAAATTCTGAAAGTATAGAGGGTATATGATATGCATAATAAAAACATCTTGATATTTTATGACCTTACTTTACATGAGATATTTAGATTACGATAAATATTTCTTACGTTTTTAAAGTGTTAAAACCTATCTTAAATTTTTAAAATGTAAAAAAATACTTATTAAAAATGTAATTTGCGAATATATTAAGATGAATTGAAGTACATAAAATCCTTAACCACCTCAGGAAGAATAAGTCGTCACCTTTTGATAATAAGGCCCAACCAGAAGTCTCCTGATTATTTTTTTCTTTTTCACTTTTAATAAAAACAAACCTAGGATAAGTATTCTTTTCTATATTCTTCTCTGCCTTCAAACTTCAGTTTTTTTGCCGTAATTGTTTCTGATTTTCTATTTTTGTTTGTAAAAAAATAACAATCATGATATTTTTTATTAGATTTAAAGTATGGGTAGTTGTAATCACAAAATATGAAAAAAACAGGCGATTCTTGTTGATTTCCACCTGTTTTTAATGAGGATGATTATAACTTTGCCTATCAATTATGTTTTATGTTATATCGCAATCGCTAGTATGGCCGTTGATTGTGTTCGCTATTTCGCTCGAAAAACACGACTCAATATGGCCCATGTTCTTGTTGTTTTTATCATCATTATTTCATCCGTACAATTATTAAGTATGCAAAAAAGAGGATTTAATCTTCTAAGAAAGGGGCCGCAATCATGGTTTAAAATATTAACAAGAAGATATCAGTTTGATGCCAAAGGAAGACATAATGAGAATGTAAGAAAAACCGGTGCATGGATAAAAGAAAATATTAGTCTAAAAGATAATTTGTTATGTAGCGGATCTGTTGTGATGCCCATTCATTTTCTTACCGAAATGAATTATGATATATCTTCTTTAAGTGTTTTTAGTTAAACTTAGAAACCCACCTGCTTTCAGACTGTGTGAAAAGTATAAATAAAGTTACATTAAAAAGCATATCGTGATATACTTCCAAAAAGAAATCATCGCTGGTGGGAGTTATTATGGTTGGATATATAGAGGGGACGCCCAGACAACAGATTCATTTATTTAATGAGTGCATAGATGAGATGATTGGGGATGATAACATTGTACGCTTTATTGATGTCTATGTAGAAAAGCTTGATTTGGAGGAGCTTGGTTTTAAGACTCCTGTTGGGGCGACAGGGGCGCCGCCATATCGGCCTCAACTGAAATTGAAGATATATATCTATGGATATCTTGAATGGATTCGCAGCAGTCGAAGGTTGGAGAGAGAGTGTAATAGGAACAAAGAGCTTATATGGTTAACGGGGAATCTGGCGCCGGACTTCAAAACGATTGCGGATTTTCGTAAGGACAACCTGGAGGCGTTAAAAAATCTTTTCAAAGAGTTTTTTAAGTTTTGCCACAAACTGGAACTGCTTTCATTTCAGACAGTAGCAATTGACGGCAGTAAGATGAGAGGGCAGAACAGTCTGAATGAAGTGTACCGAAAAGATCAGATGGAAAGGATTGAGAAAGAGATTCAGGAGAAGATTGACAATTACCTGTAGGAGTTAGATAAACTTGATTGTATTGAACAGAAGAGTGGAGTATCTATTAATAAAGAAAAAGTTAAAAGTATAACAAAACGGTTAAATAAACAGATGAAGCGTAAAGAAAAGATTGGTATTATCAACAAGATGTTTGAGGGTGATCCGGAATTAAAGATTTATTATGCTACTGATGAAGATTGTCGGTTACAGAGTGATAAGGAAAAGATACGGCCTGGGTATAATGTACAGACAGCGGTTGATGATAAGAATAAACTTATAGCAGTGGCGGATGTAACAAATGAACAGAATGACAAGAAACAGCTTACTCCCATGATTGAGCAAGTAAAGGAACAGAAAAAGGAACTTGGTATAGGAAGTAATACGACAGGGGTTGCTGACGCAGGTTATTTTACTGAGAAAGGAATAATAAACAACAAGGATGATGAAGATTTTCCGATAGTTGTTTCTCCATCTGTGGAAGGGGGGCCGGCTATAAGGAGTAAGAATGGAAAAGGTAAAAAAGTCCCTTCTGCAGAATATGAGGTTGATAATTTTGCATATGATGAGGACAAGGATGTGTATATATGTCCTGAGAATCAGATTCTTAAACGAATAATAAAAGCTCCCGTTAAAGACAGCCACGGTAGACAAACTTATAGATACAGATGTGAATCTGAGATTTGTGCAATATGTTCTAAAAAAGAACTATGCACGAATAGTGGAAAGGGACGGATGTTACGAGTGTCAGTAAATCAGAAAAAGATTCTTGGTTATATTGAAAGTTTGAGTACTGAGGAGAATAAGAAGTTTATAGAAAAAAGAAAAGAGATTGTCGAACACCCATTTGGGACGATTAAACGCT
>SDBS01003801.1_pt1 | contig 14825 bp, 15 predicted proteins | sample 2277091 | NCBI WGS metagenome assembly SDBS01 (sample SAMN10404972, study PRJNA504765) | marine sediment metagenome | isolation source: marine sediment core GS10_PC15, 163 cmbsf | place: Arctic Ocean: Southern Knipovich Ridge | collected 2010
ACTTGACTTTCAAAGTTATTTTAAAAGATTAAGAGCTATTGCCCTCTAAGTTAAAAATATGTTTATTATTTGCCACTACTATATAAAAAAATATTCTTCTTAAGGATTCCGACGAAATTTATTTGAAATAAAATATAAAAATTGAATATCTTATCTTTGAAAGTCAAGTATAATGTTAATATTATTAAATCAAGGAAAGAAAAGGTTGAACTAAAGTGAAAATGAAAAATGAAACGGCAATTATAACTGGTTCTACTAGTGGAATCGGGAAAAAAATTTCTGAACTTTTACTTCGAGAAGGGTGTAAAGTGGCAATCTGCTCTAGGAATGAAAAGAACGTAAAAGAAACGTTAGATGAGTTTCAGAAGAAATTTGGAGACTCGGTAATCGGAGTTGCATGTGATGTTTCTGACCCTGCAGCAGTTAAGATGCTCGTTGATAAAACTATTGACACTTTTGGCTCGGTACGTATTTTAATCGCAAATGCGGGAGTGAACTTAGCATATGGTCCATTTGAATATCTTTCTTTAGAGAAAGTAAATTCTGATGCAAAAACTATTATTGGAATTAATTTAATAGGAATCATTAATTCAGTTGCAGCAGTACTACCACACATGATTAAGCAGGGATATGGAAGGATAGTTTCACTCTCGGGTGGAGGTGCCGATAGACCCCTTGAACACATGACAATTTACTCGGCATCTAAAGGAGGTGTGCTTGCGTTTTCCAGGTGCTTAGCAAAGGAACTTGAAAAAAATGAAAAAGATATTAAGATAAACATATTTAATCCAGGTATGGTAAATACAAATTTAGGCAAGAACGCACAAGTTATTGAAACTTGGAAAGATAAAAAGACTCATGAGCGTGAAATGGAGTTAATCAAGAAATATGTTATGACTGATATCGAAAAAAGCTGTAGTGCGGTAATTGCTTTCGTATTGCCATCTTGTAAAAAAAATGGTCAATCTTTTAGAGGTTTTTCTATCATGAAATTAATAAAAGGGTTTAAAAAAGTCTCAAAAGAATTAAAACAAATGGAAATGAGTAATAATTAAAATCTCATCTTTCTTTTTATTTCAATAAACAATTTCAACCTTTAATTTTTTCTCTTTTTTCTCTTTGTTTTCTATAATTAAATATTTCATCAGAATAAAACCTAAAAAACCATTCAATTTGGTTTTGGAAGAAAAACCTTTCTCTTAAAACATCGTAATGTGATTTACCTTTTAAACTTGTTAATTTAGCAATATCTTCAGATTTTATTTTTCCTTCTTCGATTAAATCCATTCGACATTTAAACTGATCTATCATATCTATTGGTCTAAGGATGATTATTATAGCTTTGGAAATTTTACTCATCAGATCTCGAAGTTCTACTTCTTGAAAATCGGGTGAATCCTGAATTTCATTCAAAAAACGTTTGATTTTCTTTTCTATTGCCTCTTTCTTAAAATAATTAATTATCTCTTTCGGGTTTAAAACTTCTGAGAGGAAATCCATAATTTTTATAATATTTTTGGTATTTATGTTCAAATTTATCATTTCCTCGCTGAGTTTAACCAAAAACTGTCGTTTTAAAAATTCTTTATATTTTACGATTATCGCTTCAGTTTCTTTTCGGTCACTACATATTTCTACCACTTCTCCTCTGGGTGTTGAATACATAAAGCCATTACCTTGAGGTCCTAGACCGCCTAGTAACACCATTGATAAGTTGTAAAAATTGTAATGATCTCTACTTCTTAATATATTATCCATGTTTTTCTCAATATTTTTTAGAGAAACTATATGTGTCCTATTCTTGAAATTGAATTCGGTTAGACTCGGTTCTTTATCAAAGATTTTGTCCTTAGAATTTAACTTATTTGCTTGAAGATGCCCTATAAATTTTTCTACAGTCCCTAGATTCTCAACTCTAAGCCCATAAACAGCGTACATATCGAGAAATCTTATGAGATGTTCTTTAGAATAAAAAAAACTTATATTCTCACCTGAAATTTCTGATGAATAAAAATAATTCAAGAATAACTGAAAAATATTTTCAAGCATCGTTCTATAAGTGTAATAGATCAATGAATTGGTTACCCTTTTAAATAAATCTTGTAAATTTGCGATAATCAATTTATCTCTCTTTATTTTTTCGATGTATCTTACCTCTTCTTTAGAGAATTCTCTTTCAAGTAAACCGGCATCGTTAAAAAATCTGATTACTGTAAATATCTCTCCTATTTGACCAGATGTAATCCCGTTTAAGTGAATTTTTGATATAAAATCAAATCGCTTTGGAATTTTATTGATATCAATGAAAATATCTAATTTATCAGAAAAATCTAACAATCGTTTAAAATAATCAAATTTTCCTATTTCCAAAAACCTATTTAATCGTATGTAAAAATTTGTCTCGATTTGCTCTCTTAGCCTTTTATTTGAATCGATTTCTGATAAATAGGAATTATAATCTTCCATAAGGTAAAGAACAACTCTTTCTAATTCGAGAAAATCCCCTGATTTTAATGATTCTACTATTTTCTCGATTTTAACAGAAGCCATTTTCTTCTACATAAATTTAATGTAAAATATGAATTTAAGCTTATTTTTTTTTTGGAAACTTTTCAGATATATTTTTTAATTACGGAATCTAACTAATATATATAAATGATCTCGAATAATACTGCTTCAAAAACAATGCTGAGTAAAATTATATCTTTATTTGATTTAATTGCAGTTTTACTATTGTTATGAGCAAAATGAATCCGAATGAACATTTTTTTTTAAACGTCCACGGATTTAATTGCCTATCATGTGTTTTTTAATTGATTTTTCCGATCCTATTTTATATGAGTTAAATAAGTTCTCAATATAATTTTCAGAAAAATAAATAAAAAAAAGATAAGGTTCGATAATAAATAACTGAAAAAAAGATATTTCACTAATATTATTTACTTCTTACTATTTTTAACTTTTTATAGATTTATAACTATTTCTTAAATCAATAGTGATCTCTTCCGCCACCAGAAGAAAATTGACGAGGTGCTCTTTCGGTAACAACCACATTCGAGGCTTGAGGTCCTTTTTGACCTTCTGAAACATCGAACTCAACCTTGTCATTCTCGTTTAACGATTTATATTCATCCCCTTCTCCAGATAATGCAGAGTAATGAACAAATACATCGTTTCCCTCTTCAGAACTTATAAATCCATATCCTTTTCGGCTATTAAACCATTTTACTGTTCCTTTTACCAACTTTAAAACCATTTATTTAATTTTTAAAAAATCTTTTAATTCTAAAAGAAGTAATTATTAAATAAATCCAAAGGTAATAAATATTCGCCTTTTTTGGGATTTAATGAAAACATAATCGTTTTCAAGGATTATCCTACTGATCTTTTTTTATATTTTTTAATGACATTTAAAGTATATAATTATAGAAATTAAGTTTAAAATGCTTATAAAGAGATTAATTTTCCTTCACTCACTTGAAAAACAGTTGAAATATCTTAATTGAAAAATTGAATTGATGAATAAATATAACTAGTAAAACGCTTTATATCAAAAAGATAAATTAATTTATGGCTTGTGTTTATATTAAAATAATGACATAAAATGTCGATTGAAGAAAGAACAGAGTAATTGATTCCATATTTTTTTATACTTACAGAGTCAAGTTATCATTTTTATTAAAAATGTTAAGTAATATTAAAATTTTTTAATAAAAAATGTTCATGCGAAATTTGGAAGACATCTCTTATTCGCACGGGTTGAAACCAACACCCCCTATCGGATAGATGAATAGAGGAATCATGCATTTACACTTTATTCTTTTTTATTACTTTTAACGTATCTAAGTATTTAACAATTTTTTTCGTATCACTCTTTCCAATACAATAATCCAATTCTTTAACAAAATAATTCTCGAAAAATTTCAATTGAACTTGATTGATTATAAACTTTGACCCATTCTTGATTGATTTATCCACAGAAGAATCTCTCACTTTTTCAAAATTTTGATTAATTAGTTGGAGTGCAATCCATTCAAAAACCTCATCAATATTTTCATTAGATTTAACTGAAGTTTCCATGTAATAAATCCCTAACTCCTTTGCTAATTCCATACCTTCTTCTGTTGAAACTTCCCTGGAATCGCTTAAATCCATTTTGTTTCCAACAAGAATTAGAATAAGATGGGGATTAGCAACTTTTGTAATAATTTCATACCATTTTTTTACATGTTTAAAGGATTCTTTATTAGTTACGTCAAAAATAAGGATTCCCGTGCGCGTGTCTGTTAAATAATCAGGCCATAAACGTTGAAACTGTTCTTGACCAGCTAAATCCCAGATAATAAACTTAACAGATGTATCTAACTCATCAAAATTACATTCCTTTTTAGATATGAACGTTCCAATTGTTGCTTTGTAATCTGCCTTAAACACACCATGAACATAGCGGTGAACCATACTCGTCTTTCCAACAGCTCCATCACCAATTAAACTCAATTTGTAAACGTAATCGGGTGAATGAGTGGTTTTTTGATAATAATCCAATTTTCTCTTAATTTTTTCCATTTCTGTTTTTCTTTTAAGCTTTGGGATCACAGGACTAACCGGTAATTCACCATCCATAATCCGTGCTACCTTATCTGCCGCTATATATGTATAAGGAAAAATTTCATCAACTAAGGCTCTTGGTTCAAGAATAGTTACTAAGACATGATCAGATCCAGATTCACAAAAAATAAAGCGATATTTATCTGTATCAAAAGTTCCAGCTCCAAAAGTTCCAAGATCAAAATCTAAAGTTAATTTTTTAAGAACAACCTCAACTAGAGAACTAAAAGCGCCTACAAATTTTTTTTCCTCTATTTTCTCAGTATCTCTTGTATAAATGTCAACTACTAAGCCGTCTCGTCCTACAACTAAAACTGAAACGAGGAGTTCTCCTACCTCTTGTTTGTACCACTTAAATAACACTTGTAGTTTATTTTTATCGACGTAAGTAATTGTAATGCACCGCAAAAATTATTATAAAATTTCGATTTTTTTTTGGTTATTCTATTTATTGAATATGTAACAGTAATAGGGTACGACTATTTGAATTCTTTTAAATAGAAAGATTTAAAAAAAGTTTAATTCATTGGCAGAGATTATCATTGGATAAAATATTTATCTCTACTCTTTCAATTTCAATTTTTATTCAATCACTTATTATCGGTAAGGAGAAACAAAAAGTGGAACCTTTCTCTCTTCCTTTAGATTCAACCCAAATTTGTCCGTCGTGTAATTCTATGATCTTCTTTGAAATATAAAGTCCTAACCCTGATCCTTCTGATATTACATCCAAACCTTTACCATAACGCTCAATTTTACCAAATTTTTTAAAGATCTTTTCTTTATCTATTTCTGGTATGCCAATTCCATTATCCTCAAATGAAATTAAGTAATTGTTGTCTTTCATCTCAGATCTTATCTTAATAAGGCCATTTGGAGGCGTATATTTTATCGCATTACTCAATAAATTAATAATCACTTCATAAATTCGCTCTTTTTCCAACATTGTAATCATTTCTTCTTGAATATCAAGATAAATTTTGTGGTTCCTGTTACTCGCTAATCCCTGTAAATCTTTTATGCAATATTTAATTAAGAAAGATAAATCCTCCATTTTTTTATTTAATTAAAAACCCCATTTCATTTGCTAATTTTAAACCTTCCAGCATTATTGGATAATAAAGAAAAGGTTCACCTCCTTCAAAAAAAATCCACTCTACAGTCCCAATTTTTAGTGCTTCATTGAGAACTGCATTTATTTGAGCTAATGTGAAAGTTCCTTTTGAATTGGGACTACAATATAAAAAATAGTGATCACATGCATAATTGCAAGTATAGGTTAATAGAAAATGAATTCCTTTTAACATTATAATCTACTTAATGATTTAGTTTTTATAAATAAATTTCGTTCAATGGATTTAATTAAAGGAATTTAAAATAAAATTCTTTAAGAAAATTACATTTGTTTTCATAAAATAAAAGCTAAAGTGAAAAAAGATGGCAGAACCGATAAGTATGTATGAGAAGTATTTTAAAGACCCTAAACGGGAGCCAGTATTGATTGATTATGTAAGAACCCCTATAGGTAGACGAAGGGGTACTATTGTTAGACATAGGGGTGATGACTTAGTAGCACATTGTTATAGAACAATTATCAATAGAATTGATATTGATCCACAAATTATTGGAGATTCAATTGTTTCATGTAATAGTCAAATTGGCGATTGTGCTTTAGATATTGGAAGAACAGCAGCTTTATCAGCCCATTTACCTATCAGTGTCCCGGGATTCTCCATTAATCGGCAGTGTGCTAGCGGTGCGCAAGCAGTTATTTCTGCATGGCAAGCAATTGCTTCAGGAATCAATGATAGCGTAATCTGCGGTGGTGTAGAAGTACAGAATAAATACCCAATTATGTCCGATGCCACTGTTTTTGATAAAGAACAGAATAAACCGGTAATGATCGCTCCAAATAAGAAAATTATGTCTCACCCAGAAATCGCTGCTAAATTAAAAGAATATAAAACAAGTTTCGCCGGTCAAATACAATCTGCTCATGATATGGGTCAAGTTTGGATGAAAAAAGCTGAAAAGACTCTTGAAGAGTATAGGCAGGAAGTAGATAGCTTATCGTTAGAATCGCATAAAAAAGCATGTGCAACTTGGGATGAAAGGGGGAAAGAAATTGAACCAATATGGTGTCCAAAACTAGATGAAAACGGAAAACCTATGTTAGATGAGAAAAATAACATAGCTCAAGATCCAAGTTTATCAGAATTAACAGAAAAAGATGAATCACCAAGACCCGGAACTTCTCTAGAAAAACTAGCAACTTTAAGAACAATAGTTGGGAGACGAAGCAAGGCATTTTTAACAGCAGGAAATAGTTGTCCTACAAGTGATGGCGCAGCGGCTCAATTATGGATGACACGTGGTCTCGCTGAAGAGCTAGGACTCAAACCAAGGGCCACTATTGTAAATTTTGCTTCAGTAGGTGTAGATCCTGTTCTACAACTTACAGGACCAATAAAAGTCATGCCTGAAGCCCTACGTAGAGCAAACATGACCTTCGATGATATGGATTTTATTGAAATTAATGAAGCTTTTAGTTCAGTAATTCATGCGTGTTGCTATGACCTAGATATAGATTGGAGAGATGATCGATTTAACCCATGGGGGGGTGCTATTGCACTTGGACACCCAACTGGGGCTACTGGTTGTCGATTGATAGGATCTAATGTTCACCAATTAGAAAAATCTGGAAAAAAGTATGCAATTTCTTCTATGTGTGTCGGACTTGGAATGGGATTAGCAACTATAGTTAAAAATGAGCACCCTAATTAATTATAGTTAGTTTTCATATTTTTTTTTTATTTTTTAATGCTAAAATTAAAGAGTGTTATAGATGAATAAAGTTGCAATTATTGGAGTAGGACACACCAAATTTGGAAGATTACGGGAAAAAAACTTGATGGATTTATTATGTAATGCATCAATGGAAGCAATTGAAGATTCTAACACTAATAATAAAAATTTTGATTCTGTATACGTTGGCGCAATGAGTCCATACTCTTTCAATCAAGTATCCGGTATAGCAAGTGCACTTGTAGATAGATTGAGTTTAATACCTGCGGCTGCAGATCACATTAAAAATGGTCCCGCAAGTGGTGGATCGGCAGTTAAAGCTGGTTTTCAAGCAATAGCTTCTGGCATGAGTGATTTAGTATTGGTGGTTGGTGGTGAAAAAATGACTCATATTACTACTCCTGGTTATGTTACTTCAAATGTAGCAACATTAATGCATCCTCAGGCTGAAAGACGTCATGGTGCCTCCCTTCCATCCTTTGCGGGGTTACTTACGCGAACCTATTTAGAGAAATATAATGCAAAACTTGAATGGATTTCAGATATAGCAATTAAAAATCATAAAAATGGTTCCCTGAATCCAGTCGCTCATTTTCAAAGAACAATAAATGATTTTATGAAGAGCGCAATTCAAAGAGGAAAAGGAAATTGGGATAATATCTATGATTTCCTTAAAGATGATAAGAATAATCCAATAATAGCTGACCCTTTAAGACTATTTCATGTATGTCCTATTTCAGATGGGGCTGCTTCCTTAGTTTTATGTAATGCTGATTTAGTAAAAGAGTTTTGCGATACACCTATATTGATATCTGGTGTAGGACAAGCAACTGATACACACATAGTATATGAGCGCGAAGATATTACTATTTTTAAAGCATTAAAAATTTCCTCAGAACAAGCATATAAAATGGCTAAAAAAACTCCTGAAGATATAGATGTAGCTGAACTCCATGATGCTTTCGAGATTCTCGAGGCTGTCCAGAGTGAAGATATTGGGTTTTTTAAAAAAGGTGAGGGTGCTAAAGCTGCGCATGAAGGGCAAACTGAAATTGGAGGGAAAATTCCTATTAATCCCTCAGGAGGTTTGAAAGCACGCGGTCATCCATTAGGTGCTACGGGGGTTGCTCAGGTTGTAGAGTTAGTTTGGCAATTAAGAGGAGAAGCAGGTAAGAGACAAGTCAATGATGCGAAAACTGGAATAACATGCAATTTTGGAGGATTTGGGAATAATATCATCTCTATATTAGTCGAAAGAATGTAATTTTTTCTCTCGAAAATTTATATTAAAAGAAAATTCTATTTAAAAACAAGTGAAAATAATGAACGCGGAAGAAAAAAAAGCAAAAATTTTCAAAATTCAGTTTCCAGTTGCGCAATCTCAGCAATAAAAAGCTCAGCAATTGTAGACCACTGACGTTTTGTGTCAATATCAATCATGTATATATTTGTAAGTTCCTTTCCTTTCTTAAGATTTTCAACGGCTAACTCATAATTACCGAGTTCTTTATAACAAATTCCTAATTTAATATAGGTTTGGTAAATAAACCATTCATAACTACTTATATCTATCGCTTTCTGGAATTTGTCTACTGCATTTTCATAATCTTTAAAGTGCATTAAAATTTCTCCATATGTATCATGATAAATTCCATTATTTGGACTATCATCTATAAGTTCCTTGATCATTTTTAATGCTTCTTCTTTTTTATTTAAATATTGTAACCAGTAAGCTTTATTAACAAGAAGATCCTTATCTTCTGGATATTTTATCAATAATTCTTCTATAATTTCTAATCCTCCTTTTAGATCTCTCTTTTTTTTAAGAATAGATGCTTTTTTCATTTTGAGAGCTTTTTCATTCTCAGGAAAATCAATTAGCATACGATCTAATAGTTTTAATACCTCATCATACTGGTCAAAATATATCAGAATTTTGTTTTTAAAGTGATATAGATCACGTTTCTTAGGGCTCAAATCAATGGCATTATTGATTTCTTCTAAGGATTCCTCAAAATTCTTCAGTTCCAGTAAAAAATGACTTTTAAGTTGATAATATCTTGCCTTGTTATCTGTTAAAGGATCCAATTTGATTGCTCTATTAAGAGCTTCAAACTCATTAAATTTTTGTACCTCTTCTATCTCAAATTGATAAATACTGTTATATCCTAGAACTAATCCTTTAATTGCATGAGAGAGAGGATTTTCAGGGTATTTTTCAACCACTTCAGATGATATATCAAGACCATCATTAAAGTTTCCAAGACTCAAATTAGAAAACGCCAATACAAAAAAATAGGCAATCAACATCTCTTCTTCTTTAAGTTGATGAAAATCAACCTTTTTATTCAATAACTCTAATGCCTTACTGTTTCTATTCTGATTACATAAAATAAATACTTTAAAAATAAGAAAGTCTAAATCTTTTGGTTTTGATTTGAGTGTAGAATCTATAATCTTTAAAATCTTACCATATTCTTTCTTTATCATTAAAGGTTGAGCCTTTTTATAAAGCGAACCGAGTTTTGATTTAAAATATGACTTCAATACTTCCAAAATCACAGGATCTAGATAATAATTAACTTCATCCTGCCCACCAGAACGCTCTTGGAAGTCAGAAAAATTATAAGTTTGAATTTCTTGCCAAATTAACCCCTCTAATTTATCAAATGTATCAAGTAGTTTTCTCTCTTTTTCAATTTTATACGCTAAATAGTTAATATAGTCCGGTAGAAATTTCCTTAATGCCGTTCTTAATTCCGTGTGGAATAAATTGTTGCAAATTTCGTCTAATATTGCATTTACAGTACTTTCCATAGTTAAAGGAGATGTCCCTTTTGAGGTCTCCTCATATAATTTGTTTAAATAAGTAAATTTTGTTATATGATCCTCAACAATGACATTGAGCATCCGCTCTAGTTTTTCATTTACTTGGAGATAATAGGTTTTGTCAGGAACAACATCTAATTTAAAAAATTTTACAGGATACTTATTCTTATCTACAATGTGGAGAATATGAAAATTCAGTATCACTTGTTCAATATAGTACTTTTTAGCAAAAGTTTCTAGAGAAATATAATCGGGATATTGATTTGGATGATTTAAAGATAAAAACAACATAATTTTATTGTAATCATCCTCATTATCCATGGATTTCAACACTGTAAACGGCAGTTTTAAAACATTATTGAGGAATCGATATCTTATCTCGTCATCTTTTATCTTAAATTTCTCAAAAAATTTAATAGTTTTTTTAGTAATTTCCTTAATCCGTTTGCTTTCTTCCTCTAAAATTGATTGTCTATCTAAATGATAGTGGCTGAGCATGCTAGAATATTCTGATTTACCTGCTTGAGTAATCCTATATTCTTTAGTTTCTTTTCTTACAAATCCTTTCTCCATTAACTCATTTAAATTCTTTGATAAAGAAGATTGATTGATAAAAACAGGAGTAGTTTCATCAAGGAAGTCCGACCATTTTAAAAAATTGTTATTATAAACCATCCAGAGAATCCAGTGATCGTAATTCCGCCTTGCTAGTATCGCTTTTGGAGGATAACTTAATCTCCTTTTTGTCTTTCTATATAGGGATAGATCGTAGTATTTTATCTTTCCTTTTGGAGTTATTCGATATTGGTTAAATTCGCTTCTTTCTATATAACCTTTATTTATGAGTTTTTTCAAATAAATTGATAAAGTTGATCTACTAACGATTTTATTTACTTGCAGATTAGACCATGTGCAAACTTCATTGTTATTTAACATCCAAAGGATAATATATTCATAATTCGGGTGCAACCTACCAAGAGGTGCCTTCAAAATCTCCTCGGGGGGATAATTACATGTTATTTCCAAAATTTATCTCATTAATGTTGATAAAAAGTTAGTATAAACAAAATTATATGTGATGTTGTATTTATACTTTTCGGTCTATAAAAAATTCGAAACTCCAATTAGAGTTCTAGGATAAAAACTATAAATAAATTGAAGACTCAATAATCATAAGTGAAGATGATAAAAAATATGAAACACATTTTAGAAAAGAAATCGGAATCTACTGAGAAAATTCTTAAACACTACGATAGAGTAACACTTAGAATCGACACTAGACCTTTGAGTCTTCATCATAAATTTAGGTTCAATATTATTATATGGGAATTTTAAGAGGCGAAAGTAAAAAAAGATTGTTAAAACGGGAGAGTAGAAGACAGAGGGTGTGGGCTATACGGAGAACTCGGATATTCTTGATAAAAAGAACAATTCGAGTTCTCTTTCTTTAACAATCGGCTGAATATATTTGTCTTTATTATATATAAATTTTTTAGAAGCACCTGGAAGTAATAAATCAAACTTCATGGAATCTTGTAAGATAACAAAATATACAATTAGTAAATTCATTGTAATTCATCTTGAATTTTATCTGTGAAGAAATAACTTCAATCTACTACAATTTTATTTTAATAAATTTTCTGTGAATATTTTTTTTTAACAAGTTTTAAATTATTAAAAATCTAATCTTACATTAAATAGGAATTACGATCCTCTAATTCTAATTTTCATCAATGAGAAAATTTCAATGAGGGAATTTAAACGAAAATTCAATTTTAAAATTTCTGTGGTTGGTAATGGCCTCGTAGGGAAAACTTCCTTAATTAAAAAATTCACTCAAGGTTCCTTTAGGATGGATTATGTTAAAACTATTGGCGCTCAGTTTTCTCTCTATGATAAATTGATTGAGGGAGATAAAATTAGATTAATTCTGTGGGATATTGCTGGTCAGGATGATTTCACCTCTATACGTCCTTCATTTTTCAAAAATAGTAAAATAGCTATAATTGTATATAGTCTTGAAGAAAATAAGCTTGGTGAAGAGAGTTTTAAACATATTTCTGATTGGCGTGATGAAATCATAGAACATTGCGGAAATATTCCTATCGTAATATTTGCTAATAAAGCTGATTTAATAGATGAAGATAACTTAGCCAATTTCAACAATCAACAAATGTTTAATGAAAAAAAATATCTTGGATTCTATATAACATCAGCAAAAACAGGAAAAGGAGTTCATGAGGCATTTAATGCTATTATTGATAAATTATACCATGATGTTAGAGCATTATCTGCAGAATTATAAAATATAGAATTGAATAATACAAATTAATTATATTACTTTTTCTTGCGATACCTTAATTTTATAAGCATTAATGATTGTTTTAATCAATTAATGATTTCTAGTCCAAAACTAATTTAAAACTCTAATAAAGATTCTAGTACAAAAACTACTTATATGTTTTTGAGCAATATATATTTAGCAAAATCAAAAAAGAAAATTCGTAAAAATAGGGGGGAAAAAAAATGACACAAATTATAGTTAAGAAAAAAGAACCTGAGATAGATAAAGAATTAGAAAAAATAATAGTTTTAGAAGAAATCCCCGTTTTAGAAGAAATTCCCGCGAAAGATGAGCAGTATGAGGAATTGAAAATAAAGGCAGGGAAGAAACGAGTTAAAAAAGCTTTACTGAAATTATTTAAGAAATCTAAGTATAATGCGAAATATTTAGAAGAAACAATTCCAATAGAAAAAGTGAAGAGAAGGGTCCCATACAGGAACCATGGAGTTTTCTAATTTTTTTTTTTTTATATTAATGATCAAAAAAATAAAATAGAAAATAAAAAAGGATAATATCATGAGTATCCAATCAGATTTTAATCATAAAATATTTACGTGTCCATTTTGGGATCAATGCAAACTCCCAAAACACCAGTTTTTATGTGAAATTCCTAATTGTAAAACTTGTACTGAATACGCATTTAAATTGAAAAAACTGAAACCTCGAGTTCTATTTTAAATATTTAAATTTTTCTTCTTCCATTTTTTTAGAAAATTAGTAAAGTCTTTTATGTTAAGTCCTAATAAATTTATTGTTTGTTCATCTGCTCTTTTCCTAGACTTTTACCAAAAACCCAATTCCCCATTAAAATAAGCATTTGAATCTTCGACGTGCTCTTTATTATCAGAAATATTTATTAGTAAAAGCCATGAATTGAATAAATAATTAAACAAAGAAGAAATTATAAGTAAAACTATTTTTATATAGTTTATTTTATTTCTTATCTGATAATTCTCTAAGATACAGAATTCTCAATCATACTATTAGCTATTTTAAAACAGTGGGAGAATAATGAATATTAAAGAAAGAATAGAGTGGAAAAAATGTAAAAGTTGTGGATTTTTACAGTATATAACTCATTTAAGATGTTTGAGTTGTAAAAATAACAAATTTGAAATAATAGAAGCTTCAGGATCATGTAAATTGTTAGCATATACAATCTTAAAAGCACCTCCAGCAGAATTTCGTGCTCAAAATTCTTATGCACTTGGAGTTGTAGAATTTGAAAATGGGATAAAAAAACTTGGTCAGATCACAACTCAAGAAGGTTTAAAGATTGGTATAAAATTAAAACCTATCTATAGAAAAATATGTGATAATTTAGACGGAAAAGAAATATATGATTATGTTTTTGAGCCAATAGATTAATACTTAAAAGAGATAAAAAGATAATTTTATTCGAAAATTAGTTAAATCAGTTATAATTATTTACCCAAAATAATTTTAAGGTAAAACTATTAATAGAGATATACATGAAATTAAAAATGCGATTTTCTGGTCGCGGTGGGCAAGGTATTAAATTTCTTGGAAGTGTATTAGTTCGAGTTGCAATGGCAGCCAATTATTATGCCACACTCACAGTTGATTACACACCTTCCGTTCGGGGGGGTCCTATTTTTTGTGATATTGTGCTTAGCTCCAATCCCATTTCTTATCCATTCTGTGATAAAGATGCTGATGTTTTTATTGCAGTAGACCAAAAAGGTTTTACTCGCGCAAGTGAATGCACATCGGAAGAAACAGTTTCATTTATTGATGCTAATACCATTGATAATGCGGAGGAAATCATAAAAAAAGGGATCCTTCACAGAGTTCCGATTATAAAACGAGCTGATGAGAACGAAATTTCAAAATCTACAAACATACTCTCTTTAGGATTTCTTTCTCAATATCTTCGTGATGAAGGGAAAATTGACTTAAAAGAAGAATATTACAGCCAAGTTTTTAATAGCATGTCAGAACGGCTTAGAGACGTTAATAATAGAAGTTTTCAGCTTGGAAAAGATTTATATCAAGAATTATTTGTCAATTCCCCATAAAATAGATCTTCTAAAATTAGGTTATCTATCTAAAAAAAGCAAATTTTAATGAAAAATTATTATTTTAAAGTATGATAAAAAAAAAAATCAGAAATTAACACATTACATGAGGAAGAATAAATGTTAAAATCTAAACGAGTCCCTATCTTAGAGCCTCCTAGTCCTCAAAAAAAATACGAAGTAATTTTCGATACTGAACA
>SDBS01003802.1_pt1 | contig 14825 bp, 8 predicted proteins | sample 2277091 | NCBI WGS metagenome assembly SDBS01 (sample SAMN10404972, study PRJNA504765) | marine sediment metagenome | isolation source: marine sediment core GS10_PC15, 163 cmbsf | place: Arctic Ocean: Southern Knipovich Ridge | collected 2010
CGGAACCTCAGTATGACGAGGCCCTGTACCAGGCCATGCAATGGCGCTGCATCGGCCCCTACCGGGGCGGGCGCGCCACGGCCGTGGCGGGCATCCCTGGCCAGCCCTACACCTACTACTTCGGGGCCACGGGCGGCGGCGTCTGGAAATCCGAGGACGGGGGCATGAACTGGTTCAATGTATCGGACGGATTCTTCAAGACCGGTTCTGTGGGGGCCGTGGCGGTCTCGGAGTGGGATCCCAACGTCGTGTACGTCGGGATGGGCGAGGCGCCCATCCGCGGCAATGTCTCCCACGGAGACGGTGTTTACAAGTCCGTGGACGCCGGCAAGACCTGGACCCAAATCGGGCTGACCGACACCCGGCAGATCTCACGCATCCGCATCCATCCCCAGAACCCGGATCTGGTGTACGTGGCCGCGCTCGGCCATGTATTCGGGATCAACGACGAGCGCGGCGTGTTCCGTTCGAAGGACGGGGGTGAGACCTGGGAGAAGGTCCTCTTCCGCAGCGACAAGGCCGGGGCCATCGACCTCGTCATGGACCCCAACAATCCCCGTGTGCTCTACGCCGCCCTCTGGGAGGCCTGGCGCACGCCCTACAGCCTCAACAGCGGCGGCCCGGACTCGGGCCTGTTCAAGAGCACGGACGGCGGTGACAGCTGGACCGAGCTCACCCGGAATCCCGGGCTTCCCCAGGGAGTGATCGGGAAGATCGGGGTGACCGCATCTCCGGCCCGCTCCGACCGCGTCTGGGCCATCGTGGAGGCCAAGGCCGGCGGTGTGTTCCGCTCCGATGACGGCGGCGCATCATGGCGTAAGATGAACGACGACCGCAGCCTCCGGCAGCGTGCCTGGTACTACAGCCGCATCTATGCCGACCCCAAGAATCCAGACGGTGTGTATGTGCTCAACACCGGATTCTACCGCTCGGTGGACAGCGGCCGCACCTTCACCTCCATACGCGTGCCCCACGGCGACAACCACGACCTGTGGCTCGACCCGGACAATCCCCAGCGCATGATCAACTCCAACGATGGCGGCGCCAACGTGACCTACAACGGCGGTGTGACCTGGACTCCCCAGAACAACCAGCCCACGGCCCAGTTCTATCATGTCATAACCGACAGCCAGTTCCCCTACTGGGTCTACGGTGCGCAGCAGGACAACTCCACCGTGCGGATCGCCAGCCGCACCACCGGGTTCGGCATCGACCGGCCCGACTGGCATCCTGTGGGCGGGGGCGAGAGCGGCTATATCGCGCCCCGTACCGACAACCCCAACATCGTCTACGCCGGGAGCTACGGCGGCCACATCACGCGCTGGGACTACCGCACCGGCCAGTCGCGCAACATCTCGGCCTGGCCCGAGAATCCCATGGGATGGGGCGCCAAGGACCTCAAATACCGCTTCCAGTGGACGTTCCCCATCGTGGTCTCGCGCTTCAACCCCAACGTGCTTTACATCACGGCCCAGGTGGTGTTCAAGTCCACCAACGAGGGCCAGAGCTGGACCGTGATCAGCCCCGACCTCACGACCAACGACAGGAGCAAACAGGGCAAGTCAGGCGGCCCCATCACCTACGACGACACCAGCGTGGAATACTACTGCACAATCTTTTCGCTGGCAGAGTCGGTGTACGATCCCGACACCCTCTGGGTGGGAAGCGACGATGGGCTGATCCACCTCACGCGTGACGGGGGCAAGTCCTGGCAGAACATCACCCCCAAGCAGATGCCCAGGTGGGGCCTGATTTCCATGATCGATGTTTCGACCTTCCAGCCGGGCCGGGCCTTTGTCGCCATGACCCGCTACAAATCGGATGACCTCAAGCCCTACATCTACAAGACCGATGATTACGGGGCGAATTGGCGAAAGATCACCAACGGCATCCCGGAAAACACCTTTGTGCGGGTGGTGCGCGAGGATCCGGAACGCAAGGGCCTGCTCTACGCCGGCACAGAGACCGGCGTGTTGGTATCCTTCGACGATGGGGTGCACTGGCAGTCCCTCCAGCTCAACCTGCCGCTCGTGCCCATCCACGACATGGTGGTCACGGACGACGACCTGGTGGTGGCCACTCACGGCCGCTCTTTCTGGATCCTGGACGACATGACACAGCTGCAGCAGATCGACCGGGGTGTGGCGGCCTCCGATGTCCATCTCTTCCAGCCGCAGGCGGCCTACCGCATGCGCGGATTCGGGTTCCCGTCCCCCAACGTGGGCCAGAACCCGCCCTCCGGATCGGTCATCTACTATTACTTAAAGGAAAAACCCGAGGAGACCGTGACCCTGGAGTTCGAGGATGCCCAGGGGAGGCTGATCCAGAAGTTCACCAGCGGGGGGCCGGCTCCGGCCCCGGAGTCGCCCATGGCCATGTTTTTCGGAGGCGGAAGGGGCGCACGCCGCATCCCCGCGGAGGCGGGCATGAACCGCTTTGTCCTGAACATGCGCTACCCCGGGGCGGAGCGGGTTCCCGGTGCTGTACTCTGGATGGGAGGCACGGGTGGGCCGGTGGCGGTCCCCGGGACCTACCAGGTGCGATTGACCGTCGGTAACAAGACCAAGATCGCGTCCTGGGAGTGGAAAAAGGATCCCCGGGTCCGCACGACACAGAAGGATTTCCAGCTCCAGTTCGATTTCCTGATCCAGATCCGCAGCAAGCTGACCGAGGTCAACACTTCCATCATCCAGATCCGGAGCCTGAAGAAACAGATCGGCGAACTGCTGGACAAGGTCAAGGGCCAGGAAAAGATGGAGAAGATCACCGAGGAAGGCAGGAGGATCATCCAGAAGCTGCAGGACATCGAAGACGTTCTGATCCAGTCCAAGTCCAAGAGCGGCCAGGATCCCCTGAATTACCCCATCCAGCTGGACAACAAGTTCGCGGCGCTGGCCTCTGCGGTGGGGATGGGGGATGCCCGGCCCACGGGGCAGTCCTATCAGGTCTTTCGGGAGCTTTCCAGCCGGGCCGACACACAGATCGGCCAGCTGAACCTGCTGCTCAAGCGCGACATCCCGGGCTTCAACGCCATGGTGCGCAACGCCGACATCCCGGCGGTGTTGATTAAAAAGTAAAAAAGGGAACAAGAAACAAAAGAAACAGGACAGAAAACAAAGGGGACAGGTACATTTAGACCTCTGAATGTACCTGTCCCCTTTGTTAGAAGATTTTGTCGGGATTCATGATGTGCTGCGGATCGAAAGCCTGCTTGATCCGCCGCATGAGCGCGATCTCCTCCGGGCTCAACACATAGGACAGGTAGGGCTTTTTCACCAGCCCGATGCCGTGTTCTCCCGAGATCATACCGCCCCTTTCCCGGCAGTCCCGGTAGAGTTCGGCCCGCACCTTTTCCAGCCGCGGCTTCCACTCTTCCTCGGGCAGGGGGACGATCTCGCCTTCCTCCAGCCGGGCGCTCATGATGTGGGTATGCACGTTCCCATCGGCGGCGTGCCCGTAGGTGGGCAGCCACAGCCCGTGTTCATCCTGGACCTCCTGGATCCTGGCCACATGCCGTGCGATCTCGGCCCGCGGCACCACGATGTCCAGGGTTTCGATGTTGTGGTCTTTTATGGCCTCGTAGATCTTGCTGCGGATCCCCAACACCTGCTCCTGCTTCTGGGGGCTGTCGGCCACGAACACATCCAGTGCCTCGTGGTCCAGGCAGACCCCGGCCACGGCCTCGGACAGCTTGTCCATCTCGGCCTCGCTGGGGGCATCCAGGATGATGAGCAGGTAGGTGGTCCCCACAGAACAGGGCCAGCTCTGGTTGAGCATCTTTTCCGTGATGGTCACGACCTCCCGGGGGAGGAACTCCACCGCCAGGGGCTGGATCTTGGCCTGTATGATATCGGGCACCGTGTCTATGGCAGACTGGAGGTCGTTGTAGGGGATGATGAGGGAGCGCGTCACCGCCGGCTGGGGCATGAGCTGGATCACGGCCTGTGTCACCACCCCCAGCGTCCCTTCCGCGCCGATGAACAGGTTGACCAGGTTGTAGCCGGTGCTGCTCTTCATGAGCTTCCCGCCGGGCCGTATGATCTCGCCTGTGGGCAGCACCACCTCGAGTCCGCGGATGTAGTTGCGGATGACGCCGTACTTGACCGCCCGCGCGCCTCCGGCGTTGGTGGCGATGAGCCCGCCAATCATGGCGCCTTCGTCACCGGGGTGGGGAGGGAAGTATAATCCGGCCTCCTCGACCGCCTGGTAGAAATCCGAGAGTGTGACCCCCGCCTCCACCACCGCCATCTGGTTGGCCGTGTCGATCTCGACGACCCGGGTCATGCGCTCCAGCGAGAGGGAAATCCCCCCTAGGGAAGGCACACACCCTCCGCACAGCCCGGTGGCGCCGCCCCGCGGTGTGACCGGGATGCTCTTTTGGGAGGCGAGTTTCAGGATCTCGGCCACCTGTTCCACATCGGCCGGCTTGACCACGACTTCTGGCATATGCGCGATCTCGGCCAGGGCGAATTCGTCATGGCTGTAGGGCTGCATGGTGTCCGGGTCGGTCACGACCCCCCGTTCGCCCACGATTGCCTTGAGGGCGTCTATGATCTCTGTGTCGATGTGTGTGTACATGGCTCGGTCTAGTTTATGCGCATGGTTATCGTATTGCAACCGTGAGATTGCTTTGTCGCTGCGCGCCTCGCAAAGACATGAGATTGCTTCGTCGCTGGAACATATTGAAGTTTTTGGGGGACTATTATATCATCCCGTAGATATGACACAGGAACTTCACTGTGAGAGCGGAGGCTCAAATGACGATACGCCGGGTCTTGATTCTGGGCGGTGCGCTCAGCTTTCTCTTCTTCACCCATATTCCGGGAGCGGCACCCGTGTCCGGTGCGGCCGCGCTGCAGGAGGAGGCAGAAGCTATCCCCATCACACCCGAGATATTCCAGAACCTGAAGTGGCGCAGCATCGGCCCCGCCAACATGATGGGCCGCGTGGCGGATGTGGAGGGCGTGCCGGGCGATCCCAACATCCTGTATGTGGGCAGCGCCTCGGGAGGCGTGTGGAAGACCGTGAACGGGGGGACCACCTGGACCTCGATCTTCGATGACCAGCCGGTCTCCTCCATCGGAGACCTTGCCCTAGAGCCGGGGAACCCGGATGTCATCTACGTGGGCACCGGCGAATCCAACGTGCGCAACAGCGTCTCCTTCGGCAACGGCGTGTACAAGTCCACGGACGGCGGCAAGACCTGGGTACACCTCGGACTGGAGGCCACCGACCGCATCTCCCGCATCGTGATCGATCCCAAGAATCCCGAGACCGTGTACGTGGGGGCCCTGGGACGGGCCTACGGACCCAACCGGGAGCGGGGCGTGTTCCGGTCCACGGACGGCGGTACCACCTGGGAAAAGGTCCTCTACACCGACGACCGGCACGGCGTGGCCGACATGGACATCAATCCCCAAAATCCCAACATCGTGTATGCTGCCCTGTGGCGCTTCGAGCGCAAGCCCTGGACCTTTGTCAGCGGCGACGCCCTGGGCGGCCTCTACCGCTCCGTGGACGGCGGTGACAACTGGACCAAGCTCACGAATGGCCTGCCGACACTCGTGGGCCGCATCGGGGTCAAGGTGGCGGCCAGCCGGCCGGACGTAGTCTACGCCATGACCGAGTCAAAGGAAGGCACGCTCTACCGCTCGGACAACGGCGGCGAGAGCTTCCGTCGCGTATCCACCGAGGTGGAGATCGTCTCCCGCGGATTCTACTACACCGACCTCAGGGTGGATCCCAGCGACGAGAACCGGGTCTATGCGGTCTCTTCCCGCCTCAAGCTCTCCATCGACGGCGGGGAGAAATTCAAGCAGATCTCGCCCTCCACCCACGTGGATTATCACTCCCTCTGGATCGATCCCGAGAACCCGGAACGCATGTGGCAGGGGCAGGACGGCGGCGTCGGTGTGTCTTACGACCGGGGGCAAACCTGGGACTATGTCAACGTTTTCGCCATCGGGCAGTTCTACCAGATCTATGCCGATAACCGCGAACCCTTCTACTATGTGGGAGGGGGCATGCAGGACAACGGCACCTGGTATGGGCCCGGCCGCAGCCGCGAGCCGTTCGGCATCATGAACGACGACTGGCGCATGATCAGCTTCGGAGACGGCTTCCACATCGTGGTCCATCCCGATAATCCCGAGCTGTTCATCAGCGAGTCTCAGGGTGGGGGGATCTCCCGCACCGACATGACCACCCGCCAGCAGCAGGACGTCAGCCCCCAGTCCCGGCGGGCCGACGGGGCGCCGGTATCGGAGCTCCCGTTCCGTTTCAACTGGAACACGCCCATCATCCTGTCCCCGCATGACAGCGATACCGTGTATGTGGGCGGAAATGTGGTCTTCAAGTCGGACGACTTCGGCTCGACATGGGAGGTCATCAGCCCCGACCTCACCACCAACGACCCGGACAAGCAGGGTGAGGCCGGAGGCCCTCCCTGGCCCGAGAACACCACGGCCGAATACCACTGCACGATCATCAGCCTGGCGGAGTCACCGGTCCAGCCCGGGGTTCTCTGGGCCGGGACCGACGACGGCAAGCTGCATGTATCCATGAACGGGGGCGCGGAATGGGACAGCGTGGAGAGGCGTGTGCCCCGCCTCCCGCCCGATTCACCGGTGTCGCACATCGAGCCCTCGGTGACATCGGCTGGACTGGCCTACTGTGCCTTTGACCGGCACATGCTGGACGACTACGCTCCCTATGTATTCCGGACCACGGATTTCGGCCTGACCTGGACCAACATCACCGGGAACCTTCCGGACCAAGCCTATGTCTGGGTGGTGCGGGAAGACCCCAAGAATCCGCGCATCCTGTATGCGGGGACCGAGCTGGGGCTGTTCGTCACGTTCGACCGGGGAGAGGAGTGGTTGAAGCTCCACCTGGCCAACCTGCCGGTCGTGGCCATACACGACATCCTCATCCATCCCCGGGACAACGACCTGATCCTGGGAACCCACGGCCGCAGCATCTGGATCCTGGACAGCATCGCCTTCCTGCAGGAGATCGCACCCGAACTCCTGGGCCAGGACGCCTACATCTTCGCCATGGGGCCCGCCCTGCGGTATGGGACCAAGTTCACCCGCTACGGCCTGGGAGACCGGGTGTTCCGAGGCGAGAATCCCCCTTACGGCGCCCTGATCACCTATTACCTCAAGGAGAAACCCGCCCAGGATGTGACCGTTGCCCTGGAGATCATGGACGAGGCCCGGCAGGTCATCCGCCGGCTGACGGACATCCCGCGTGCTGCGGGGCTCAACCGAACGGCCTGGGACCTCCGCCTGGACGGACCCCGCCCCCGCAAGAAGGTCGCGGAGGTGCAGGACTTTTTCTGGGGCCGGCCCTCAGGACCCCAGGTGCTGCCCGGCAACTACACCGTGCGCCTCCTGGTCGGGGAGCAGTCGTTCGAGAAGCCCCTGCGGGTTCAGTTCGACCCGACCCTGGCGTCCACTCCGCAGGACCTGCAGACGCAGCAGGCCTATGCCTTCGAGCTGCGGGACATGCAGTCTTACGGCAACGACGCCCTCCGTGCACTGGATGCACTGGAGGCGCAGCTGCGGGAACGGAAGCGCATGCTCCAGTCCCAGGTTAGCGAAGCCCCGGAAGAGGTCCTGACCGCCATAGACGAGCACATCACCCTGATCACCGGGATCCAGGACACGCTGTCCAAGCCCGAGGGCAAGCCGTTCTGGAGCGAAGGCCCCCGGCTTATAGGACGCCTGTCGAGCCTGTTTCGGGGCCTGGAGGGCGCCAATGCCGCGCCTACCGCAGCTCAGACAGCCTATCTGGAGGAGCTGCGCGAGGAGTTCCGCACCGCCATGGACGCGGTCAACGGCTATCTCGGTGAGACCGCCCCGGAGATGAATACGATTTTCGACCGGTTCCAGCTGCCCCAGGTCCTGATACCGGGCCTGATCGAGTACTGAAGAGCAAGGAGAACGAAATGGCCGACAGTCAGCTGAACACATCCTATATGGGCCTGGAGCTGCGCAATCCCATCGTCGTGGCCAGCAGTGACCTGACCAAGACGGCCGAAGGCATGAAGAAGTGCGAGGCCGCCGGTGCCGGCGCCATCGTCTTGAAGTCGCTCTTCGAGGAGCAGTTCCTGGTGGAAGGCGATATCCCCGAGAGCGACTATGCCATGTATCCCGAGGCCCTGGATTACATGCGCAGCGGGGGACTGCTGGAGTATGCCCCGTCCCGGATCTGCCGCGAGATCGAGCAGGCCAAGGCCGAGGTCAAGATCCCGGTCATCGCCAGCATCAACTGCCAGACGTCCTCCCTCTGGCCGCGTTTCGCCCGGCAGGTCGAGGAGGCGGGGGCCGACGGCATGGAGCTCAACATCTATGACCTGCCCATCGACCCGCGCATATCCTGTGCCGAGCACGATTCCCTGTATTTCCGGATCATCAAGGATGTGAAGGAGAGCATCTCCATCCCGATCTCGGTCAAGCTCATCCCGCAGATCTCGTCCCTGCCCTACCTGGCCAACAAGATGGGTGAAGCGGGGTGCCAGGGCCTGGTCTTCTTCAACTGGTTCCTGGAACCGGATATCGACGTCAAGAAGCTCCGGACCTACAGCCGGAAGGGGCAGGCCAACTTCAACCAGACGCTGCGCTGGGTGGCGCTGCTGGCCGATCGGATCGGGACCGACCTGGCCGCCTCGGGTGGAGTGCGGAACGCGGACGACGTCATCAAGCAGATCCTGGCGGGTGCCAAAGCCGTACAGATCTGCAGCCTGTTCTATCAGAAGGGGCTGGATGTGATCCGTGAGCTCCTCGCCGGGATAGAAGCCTGGATGGGGGAGCATAAGTTCGCCACACTGGAGGATTTCCGGGGGGAGCTGTCGTTCAAGAAGCAGGAGCTTTCTTTCCGGGATCTGGGGGAGGCCTCTTCCTATTTCCGCGCCCAATATCTGAAGATATATTCCAACTGATCGATCGGAGGGAAGATATGCGGATAAGAATACCGGCGATCCCGGCGGTTGTGCTGGTGCTCACGCTGAGTGGGGTAGGGCAGACCGATACGGCGCCGCTTCGCCGGTTGGTTGAGAAGCTGTTCCCGATCCCGTCCCCCACAGGCTACGAGCACATCCTGGTCCAGGAGATCAAGGATACCCTTCCCGCGAAGACGGTGTTTTCTCAGGACAACCTGGGCAGCCTCTACATGGCGCCCGCAGCGGGATCCCCCCGCATGGCGGTGTTGACCGGGATGGATGAGATCGCGTATGTGGTGAGCGGGATCACGGACGATGGTTATCTGACCCTGCACCGTGGGGTCAGGCCGCCCCACGCCCTGTATGACACCTATCAGGTCGGTCACGCGGTCCGGATCTGGACCCGGAAGGGGCGTATCGACGGGGTCTGGGCCCTGCCCTCGTCCCACACACTTTCCCGGGCCCGGCGGGCGACCCTCATGCAGGAGTTGACCCTGGAGCACGCCTACATAGACATCGGGGCGGGGAGCCGTGAGGCTGTCGAGCTGCGGGGGATCGCCTATCTGGACCCTGTGACGCCCGCGGCTTTTATCCACGGCCTGGCGGGGGGCCTGCTCTCCGGGCCGGCGCTGGGCAGCAAGGCCTGTGCAGCCCTGGTGTTGGACCTGGCCGGGAAGGTGGGGGGGACGCCCTCCCTGGCCGATGTGCAGTTCATCTGGCTGGCGCAGACCAAACTCGTTCGCCGGACCGGCGGGCAGACCGTGGCCATGGGGGCCCTGCGGGCCCGGAAGGATCTCAAAGCCCGGGAGGTGGTCGTCGTCGATATTTTCCCCTGCCCCGATGATGGAGAGTCGGCGATCGCTCCCGGGGGCGGTCCAGTGATAGCCGGGGGAGGGGAGGGATCCGCCCTGTATGCGCGCATCCTGGGTGCGGCCCGGACAGCGGGGATCCCGCTTCAGGAGGCCCCGGATTTTGCCTCGGCCGTCCTGTCCCCCTTCCTGGGCGGCTCGTTCGATGCTGTCGCCGTGCTGCTGCCGGTCAAGTTCGCGGCCACGCCATCGGAAGTGATCCAGGCGCACGACCTCGGGGCGCTGCAGCGCCTCCTCCTGGCTGTGACCGCTGAAGGAGGCTCACGATGAAAAAGACGACGGCGACACTCTGCCTGGTTTTCGGCAGCATCTCTCTCCTGGCCCTCGTGTCTCCGGCCAGAAATGCGGACTCGGCCTGGATGTGGCTTCACAAGCTCCTCCCGCTGCCCGGCGTTTCCGGGCATGAGGCTCAGGTAGCCGACTTTGTCCAGGCTTCTCTCCCCAAGGGCCTCGAAATCCAGCGCGACGACATGGAAAACGTCTGGTTCACGGTGGGGGAGGGAAGTCCCCACCTAGTGTTCGTGGCCCACACCGACGAGCTCGGCCTGGTGGTCACGGAGATCACGGACAGGGGGCGCCTCAAGGTCTCGGGCCGGGGCGGCTTCCTGCCCCAGATGTATGAAGGACGTCCGGTCGTCGTTTACACGGCCAACGGTTCCGTAAACGGTGTCGTGGCTCCGAGGAGAGATTACACTGAGCGCGTCCCTGAGAGGGCGCTGTTTACGATTGATGATATAGAGATCTATCTGGGGGTTGGCAGCCGGGAGGGCGCGGCCGGCCTGAGTGTCAAAGAGGGAGATTTCATAACCATCCGCAAACAGATCACCGAGCTAACACCGGATCTGATAGCCACGCGGGCCGTGGACGACCGCGCGGGGTGCGCCGTGCTGCTGGCCGCCGCCCACCGCATCCGCTGGTCACGGGTCCGGGGCAAGACCGTCACCTTTGCCTGGGATGTGCAGGAAGAGACCGGCCTGGTCGGCGCCGCCCGGCTGGCTAAACAGCTGGGCGCGGACTATGTCTTCCCCATAGACACCTTTGTCTCGACCGATGGGCCCCTGGATGAGAAGCGCTTTGCGTGCATACCCCTGGGAAAGGGGCTGGTGATCCGGGGCATGGACAGCAGCACCATAGCACCCCGGCTCGAGATGGAAAAGGTCATGGCCATGGCCCGAAAGCGCGGCATTCCCTATCATCTGGGCAACACGGCGGGCAGCACGGATGGAACCCGGTTCATACCCGAGGGGGCGGTGTGCCTGCCTCTGTCCTGGCCGGGGACCTATTCGCATTCCTTTATCGAAAAGATCCACCGCAAGGACCTGCAGGCCCTGACCGACCTGGTGGTCGCCCTGGTGAATAATTTTCACTAGGAAGAGATCGCCGCGCTCACTGCGTTCACTCGCGATGACATCGAGATCGCGTCCCATATCATTGCGAACGCAGTGAAGCAATCTCATATTGAATCCCGCCGGCGGGCGTGATATGGTGAGACCGATATTTCGAGTAAGACGCATCGTTTGAGTAAGACACATCGGAGGATACTTCATGACCGAAGACACGACCCCTGAAAAGAAGAAGGGCTTCCTGGCGTCCTTTCCCGTGTCTTACTGGGTGGCCATCTTCCTGGAATTCCTGGAGCGCGGGGCCTATTACGGCATGAATGCGGTGCTGGCCGTGTATCTCAACGAGAAGCTGGGATTCAGCCACGAGTCGGTGGGATTCCTGCAGGGTTTTGTCTATGCCCTGACCTACGTCGTGCCCATCGCCGGGGGTGCGCTGGCCGAGCGCTTCGGCTACCGCCGGATGCTGCTCTTCGCCTTCTCCCTGCTGACGCTCGGCTATTTCGTAGCCGGAAACGTCGACAAATACGGCATGATTTTCCTCTTCCTGCTGGTCATGGCCACGGGCAGCGGGCTGTTCAAGCCCATCATCACCGGAACGGTGGCCCGCACCACCACCAAGGAGAACAGCGGTTTCGGATTCGGGGTCTACTACTGGAGCATCAACCTGGGTGCCTTCGTGTTCCCGCTCTTCGTGTCCTGGCTGAAGGGCAATTTCGACTGGAAATACATCTTCTACGCCTCCGCGGCCTGGTGCGCGCTCATGTACATCCCCACCATCTTTTTCTACAAGGAACCGGATCGTCCCAAGAGCACCAAGACCGCCAAGCAGGTGGCGAAGGAGGCTGTCACCGTCCTGAGCGATTCCCGGTTCATGCTGATGATCCTGGTCTATTCCTGTTTCTGGATCCTGTATTTCCAGCTGTTCGGGTCGGTCCTCTGGTACATGCGCGATTTCATCAACCGTTCCGTGGTAACGGACTGGATGTCGGGCATCTTTTTCCTCAAGCTCTTCACCTTCGATGCCGAGTTCGTGACCATCATCAATGCTGGTGTCATCATCCTCCTCGTGCTGCTGGTCAGCCGGATCACGAACAAGCTCAAGCCCATCCCCGTGATATCCGCCGGGATCATCACCGGATCGGCCGGGTTCGTGGTCCTGGCCTTTACCCACAGCCCCTGGATGTTCATCCTGGGGATCGCCGTATTTTCACTGGGTGAGATGACGGCCCACCCCAAGTACTACAGCTACATCGGGATGGTGGCCCCCAAGGACAAGGTGGCGCTCTACATGGGCTACGCCTTTCTCTACGGCGTGATCGGGAGCCTCTTCGGCAGCAATTTCGGCGCGATCATGTACGAGCGGATGCTGGCGCCGCTGGCCCCGCCGTCCGAACAGGTCCAGGCCGGCATGGCGCTGGCCCCGGATACCATCGCTCAGATCAGTAAGTTCTGGATGATCTTTGCGATGCTGGGCGTTGCCTGCTTCATCGGCATGCTGCTCTACAACCGGTTTTTTGCCGAGGATACGCCCCGGACCAACCGCCAGGCCGGGAAGATCATGCTGGGGATCTATGTTATCTTCTGCATCGCCGGCAGCTACTTTTTCCTGCAGGCCACCTTCCTGGCCGAGCAGATCCAGTGGCGCATGATGATCCAGTCCCTGATCCTGTTGGTCCTGGGAGCGGGCGGCCTGTTCCTCAGATTCAGGAAAAGCGAATGAAATCCTTGACAGAACATCTGGTGTTTCACACCCGGCAGAGGCGGGAGTACATCAACATCACCCCAGAGGTCGAGTCCCTGGTCCGCAAGAGCGGGATCATGGAGGGGCTGTGCCTGGTCAATGCCATGCACATCACGGCCAGTGTCTTCATCAACGACGATGAGGGCGGGCTGCACCAGGACTTCGAGCGCTGGCTGGAGGAGCTGGCGCCCCACGAGCCCGTCTCCCAGTATCTCCACAACCGTACGGGCGAGGACAACGCGGACGGGCACCTCAAGCGCAGCATCATGGGCCGGGAAGTGGTGGTGGCCGTGACCGGCGGCCGGCTGGATTTCGGGCCCTGGGAACAGATCTTCTACGGTGAGTTCGACGGGCGCCGGCCCAAGCGGGTGATGGTCAAAATAATCGGGGAATAGGGCCTATTTGTCCCAGACCGCATCGGTCATTCCGTGCCGGAAATTGCACCAGCGCGCCAGAACGAAGAGATAGTCCGAGAGCCGGTTCAGGTAGACCAAGGCGGTCTGCAGGTTAGGATCCTCCCGCTCTCCGGCCCCCCTCCCTTCCCTGAGCGCGACCACCCGGCGTTCCACGCGCCGGCACACGGAGCGGGCTATGTGGGCCCAGGACGAGCTGGCGCGGCCTCCCGGCATGACGAACTCCTTGAGTTCGGGCAGCAGCCGCTGCAGGCGGTCGATCGCGTCTTCCAGGAAGCGGACCTTTTCCTTTTCGAAGGGTTCGAGCTTATTCGCCCGGTCGGAATCCGGTGCGACTGCCAGCCAGCCGCCCAGGTGGAGCAGGTCCGACTGGATGAGGCGCAGCGTGTCAGGCTGGTCGCACCCTCCTTCCTCCAATGAGGTCACCAGGGCCCCTATGAACGAGTTCAGTTCGTCCAAGTCCCCGTAGGCTTCGATCCGCGGGTGTGTCTTGGACACGCGTTCTCCGCTGAACAGGCCGGTCTTTCCCGAGTCTCCTTTTCCCGTGTAGATCTTCATGCTCATTCCTTTAAAAAAGGGGAAATTCCTTTAACAAAGGGGAAATTCCTTTAACAAAGGGGACAGGTACATTTAGCGCGCTAAATGTACCTGTCCCCTTTGTTTTGTCCCCTTTGTTTCCCTTTTTTAGTCGATTTCCGGATAGAGCAGGGCGTTCAGCAGGAACTTGTACGTGCCGTGAGACTGGGCCCGGTGCTGGCAGCGGAATCCGATGAGGATGATGTGACCCTTCTGGTGTTTGAGGTCCACCACAGCCGCCCTGCGCGCGATCCTGTCTTCGCCCAGCAGCCAGCCGCTGGCGAGCACGTCTTTCTGCGGGTAGCGGGCCACCACGGTGCGATCCCACTCGCCGGACGGGACCCGGGTGGTGTAGGCCAGGCTGCGGGAGAACATGGCGACCGCCTCCTGGGGCATGCCGTATCCGATGGGAGTACGGTTGTCGACCTTGATGTTGAGCAGGGAGGTGGGACAGAAGAAATCAGTGCGGCTCACGTTGGCCAGCGCATTACTCACGGGAGCCCCTTGGAAATCGCTGAATACCAGTCCGCTGGCGCTGTTCATGGTCACCAGGATGCCGCCCTTGGCGACAAACTCCTTCAGGGCATCGATGCCCTCTTTCCCGATGCCGCCTGCATACTCAGGTGGCGGCGGCGTAGAATACCGGCGGTAGCCGGATGTGGATTCGCCGGGCTTTGCGCCCTTTATGGTCTGAGGGTTCTCATCGGCGAACACGATGGCATCGAACCTGGCGCGCAGGTCCACCGGCTTCTTCTTTTCACCCTTGAAGTCCTTATTGTGCAGGGTGGTGAAGGGGATCTCCAGGTCATCGAGGACGTAGCGTGTCCAGCCCTCGTCCATGTTGGAGCGCCAGGACTGGTAGAGCGCTACCCGGTGTCGCTTCAGGGGTGTTTTCTCTATTTCCGAGATGTCATCCAGAGTGAATGCCTGGAGGTGCCA
>SDBS01003803.1_pt1 | contig 14822 bp, 11 predicted proteins | sample 2277091 | NCBI WGS metagenome assembly SDBS01 (sample SAMN10404972, study PRJNA504765) | marine sediment metagenome | isolation source: marine sediment core GS10_PC15, 163 cmbsf | place: Arctic Ocean: Southern Knipovich Ridge | collected 2010
ATGGCAGACACCGAGGGCGGATTGTTACTGGAAACCAACAAAGTGTGGTCCATCGATGATCAACGGTTGAATTGCCAATTCGGGGTCGAGATCGCCTGGGAGATCGAAGGCGGCAAAAAAGGAAAGATCTACAAAAATCCGTTGTATACCGGGATCACGCCGCAATTCTGGAACAGTTGCGATGCCATTTGCAATAAAAACCACTGGCATGTCTGGGGTGTACCCAACTGCGGCAAGGGCGAACCGATGCAGACCGCGCACGTGGCGCACGGCACGTCGCCGGCCCGGTTTCGCGATCTTGAAGTGGGGGTGATGTCATGATCGGCAAAGAACGTCTTCTGGAAACACTGGGCAAGGTCGTCAAAACAGCCAAAGCCGATCATACCGAAGCCGTATTTGTCGGCGCCGAATCGGGACTGACCCGCTTTGCCAACAACTATATTCACCAGAATGTCGCCGAGACCAACAGCAAGGTGTTTTTCCGCGTGGCCCTCGGCAAAAAAATCGGAGTGGCAGCGACCAATGCGTTTTCGGTGACCGATTTGAAACGGGCGTTGAAAAACGCCTTACAAATTGCCCGCAACCAGCAGGATAACCCGCATTTTGCGGGTATCCCGGCCCCGGCGAAATATGCCCTAATGAACACGCTGGATGAACAAACCGTCCGGTTCACCCCGCGTCAACGGGCCAGTAAACTAAAAGCCATTTTCAAAAAGGCGGCCAACAAGGACATGACACTGGCCGGGTCGTTTTCCACCGGTTCGGGCGAGTTGGCGATTGTCAACTCCGCGGGTGTCGAGGCCTATCAACCGTTCTCCTCGGCAGCGACCAGCGTTATTGCGATGACTGATACTAGTTCGGGTTTTGCGCAGGCGCTTTCGCGCAAAGTCGGCGATCTCGACATCCGGGACATCGGTGGCCGGGCCATTAAACGGGCGTATCGCTGTCGGAATCCGAAAGATATCGCGCCGGGGGATTATGAAGTCGTCCTCGAACCCGCCGCCGTGGCTTCGTTGCTGGAATGGATCGGTTACATTGGTTTCGGTTCGAAGGCCTTTCAGGAAGAAACCAGTTTTATGGCGGGGAAAATCGGCCAGAAGATAACCGGTGAGCAATTCACCGTGTACGATGATGCTACCGACGAATTGGGGGTGTCGTTTCCTTTCGATTTTGAGGGGGTGCCCAAGCGCCGGATAGAATTGCTCACCAACGGTGTCGCCAAAGGCGTGGTGTACGATACGATCTCGGCGGCGAAGGAACAGAAAATTTCCACCGGCCATGCCTTGACGCCGGACTATTCCGGTGAGGGCGGGCTGGCGCTCAATGTTTTCGTGCAAGGCGGCGAGGACTCGCTTGAGGATTTAATCGGTGGCGTGGAAAACGGCCTGTTTGTTACCCGGTTTCATTACATCAACGGGTATATCGATACGCCAAATGCGGTGCTCACCGGGATGACGCGTGACGGTCTGATGCGGATTAAAAACGGCAAACTGGGCGGTGGGGTGAAAAACCTGCGTTTTACCGACGGGATGTTGCGGGCATTTTCCGATATCCGGGGGATCACCGCCGAACGCGAACTGGTCAGCTCCTGGTGGGACGCGCTGGGGTGTATCACCGCACCGGCGATGCGGTTGGGGTCTTTCAAATTCACCGGGAAAACCGACTTTTAGTACGGTTAATGCCTTGCCGTACATAAAATTACCCCGCCGGGAAAAACGTGTCAGAAATCCCGGCGGGGTTTTGTATTGTGAAACTTCACTCACGCCCTTTCGTACTTAATAGCGGAGGAGAGGTGGAATTATGGCGGACCCAACGGAAGGAGCGTCATGAAGCCCAAAACGAAGGGCTGCGTGTGTGGCGTAGCGTCGGCGGTTTTGATGGTAGTCTTGGTCGCCGGCACCACCGTATTGGCGGGGGAGTATACCATCGCCGAGATCAAGAAATTGCGGCCGGATGACTTAAAGGCCACGGCCTTCGTAATTGCCGAGGACATGGATATACATATTGAGGCCGTGGGCGGCCGGCACCGGTATGCCGACTGGATGTATGCCTACCCCTGGCTGATTAACTCCGAAACGAGAGAAGTCATCTGGGCGATGGATGAAGGGTTTACCCATCGCCACGGCGGCAGCCCGTATCTGCGGGAATTGGAAGATGATATCAGATTGAAGAGAGGGACTTACGAGTTGTACTACTTCGCCGGGCGTCCGCGGATTTACAGCGGCAATATCCAGATTGAAGGCCTTGGCGACTTGAAGGATTTGCTCAAGGAATGGCTGGGATCGGATGATCGTCAATCGGACCGCGAGTTGGCCCGGGAGTGTTATGTCCAGCTCTCCAGTAATTCCGATGCCTTTCACAGTCTCGCGGAGATCCCGGGCCCGCCGACTGCCACGGTAGAGTTGATCCGGCCGGATAACGATGAATACCTCCAGGCCGGTTTTGTGTTGGACCGTGAAATCGAGTTGCAGGTGTATACGGCGGGGGAATATTCGGAATGGTCCGATATTTCTGTCGACTGGGGTTGGATTATCGATGCCGACAGCCGTGAGCGCGTATGGGAGATGGACCGCTGGAACAGTGATTGGGGTGGGGGCGCAGAGAAAAACCGGATTTCTCGTGAGACAATATCGCTGCCCCAAGGCCGGTATATCGCCTATTATGTGACCGACGATTCACATACGTATAACGAATGGAACGGCAATCCTCCTTATGACCCGGAGGCGTGGGGCATCCGTATCCGGCCGGTGTCCAAGACCGACGCGAATGCGATGCGCCAGGAGGATATCGGGTTAGACGAGGTCCCGATCATCAGCATCAATCGGGTGTGCGACAACGAGTTTTTTTCTGAGGGGTTCCGGTTGACCGCCACTGCCGATATCCACATCTACGCGATCGGTGAGGACGACCGCTATAGCGACGGATTGGCGGATTACGGCTGGATCAGTGACGCCAGTGACGGTAGTCGCATCTGGGCGATGGACGACGATAACACCCGGTATGCCGGTGGCGCCGAGAAAAACCGCATGTTCGATGAGGTCATCACGCTGGAAGATGGGAAGTATGTCGTTCATTATGTGTCCGACGGCTCGCACTCGTACTGTGACTGGAATACCTCGGCGCCGTATGATAAAAAAGCATATGGTATTACTCTTTCCCTGGCCGGAAAGAAAAGCGGCAAAAAAAGTGAAGATATCGTCGTCCTTTTCGAACCGTCGAATGGGCCGACTGATGCGCTGGCCGCCATCACTTGTGTGGGTGATGACGAACGGCGTCGGCAGCGGTTTACGCTGGGGAAAGTCACCCGCATTCGCATTCGGGCCCTGGGCGAGGGCGACCGCAATGAAATGTACGATTATGGTTGGATCGAGAACGCCGATGACGGTACGATCGAGTGGGAGATGACCTATCGCAAGACCAAGCACGCCGGGGGGGCCCGGAAAAACCGCGAGATCAACCAGAAGATCCTGCTCGATAAAGGATCATATATCGTCTATTACGTCACCGACGGTTCGCATTCCTGCAACGATTGGAACACCGGTTCCCCGGATGATCCCTTCTCCTGGGGCATCATCATCACGGAAGCCGACTGATCGAAATATTCGCGCCTTTCGCCGGTTTTGAAAAAAAGCCCCCGCCTCGGCGGGGGCTTTTTTAGGGCAATCAAGTTGGGTGCCAATCTCTCGATGGTGCCGCAGTTATGGTGGTTGTCAGAATAATTTTCCGATTGCGTGGTTTTCTTAACCTGGCGTGGATTGTAAATAATATCTAAGATTGCCTGATCGAGTCGTTCTGGGTAGACTACCGGCTGGGACGTGAATCGTGGCATGGGCATCCTGCCCATGATTGCACATGGCCGGGACGGCCATGCCACTTGCCCGACCCATTTCCAAGTCCCGTAGATTGGGTTCCGGAGAAACCCGACATCTCGGGCACATAATCCTGTCGGGTTTCTCATGTTCGCTCCGCTCACAACGGAATCCGACCTACAAAAATGCGCCCGGAACTGCAAATGTGACGGTTAATACGCCGGGTCGTATTTGGCTTTGAAGGCCAGGATGCTGCGATAGATCGCCTTGGCGACTTTTTTCTGAAACGATTTTTTCCGCAGTTCTTTTTCTTCTTTGGCGTTGGAGATAAACGCGGCCTCCACCAGCACCGAGGGCATATAGGCCTTATTAAGTACCACGAATCCCGCCTGGTCGACACCGCGCGAGGGGATTTTCAGATTCTTTTCGAATTCTCCCTGGATCAGTTCGGCCAGATCGGCCGACTCCCGTTGAAACTCGGTCTGGATCATATCCAGCAGGATAAAATTAACCACCGAAGTATCATCGGGCCGCCGGTCCTCATATTGTAATGCCGCGTTTTCCAGTTGGGCGACCGCGCGCGCATCGTCGTTTTTGGCATGGGCCAGGAAAAACGTCTGGCAACCGCAGGCCTTAGTCTTCTTCGCGGCGTTGGCATGAATCGAGATAAATAAATCCGCCCCGGCGTCATTGGCGATCCGGGCGCGTTTTTCCAGGGAAACAAACCTATCGTCGCTGCGCGTCATAATTGCCCGCAAGCGGGAGTCCTTTTCGATTAACTTCTGCAGGTATTTGGCGATTTTCAGGACGACGTCTTTTTCCTTTGTTTTTTTCTTTCGCCCGACCGCTCCGGCGTCCCGACCGCCATGGCCCGGATCGATGACAATCAAATCAATCGCGTCGGGCGTGGTTAAAACCGGCGCTTCCCGGGGAATCGGGTAATCGGGGAAATAGGTCGAATCCTCATAGAGGATTTGAATACGATCAGGCATCGTTTCCGTGGCGGTTACAAATGGTCCGAGGTCTCGCGCAAAACGAAAAGATATCTGGGCCGAGTTGGCGAACTGGTAGGCCTTAACCTGCCGGACTAATCCGCGCCGGTTACGGCGGTTAAGCTCGGAGGGTGCAAGCCGGCCCTCCGCCAGTGTAATGTTCAGCCAGTTGCCCTCGGAGGCGAAGGCCTCGAATTTGAGCGGCCGCCGCAGGATAAGTTCCAGCAGCAACCCGTTTTTCTTTTCGTGGACCGCGTATTCGATGATATTGAATTTCTCCGTCTCCACGATAAGAGTGTTAGTTTCCGCTTCCCAGATGACCCGCTTGGGGTGAGCGAAATCCAGGATCGGCGCCAAAGTCGCCAGGGGGACGAGAATATCACCGTCATCGTAGCGTACCGGGTAAATCAGGTTGTGCGGGTCGCCGTCCACCCCGACAAAGGGAGAAAACAACAGGAAAAACCAGCGGTGGCCGGCCAATTCCACCGCCAGCGATTTGTCCAGGCCATCCCACTTGACCCGGCCGCCCAAGGCCTCAAACAGCTCGACGGCTGATATGTATACGCCGGTTTTATACTCGACGGACCGGATGGTGATTCGTTTCCCGGCGGATGACAACGTTATTCCGGCATGGGCCGGCCCGGGAAATCCGAGGGTTAGGTATAAGATGAAGGTTAAAGCGAATAACAATGCCCGCGATGTCTTATTCATTGACTCCCTGCCGCCTGTACTTGAAGTCGATCAATCTGTTATACGCGCTTGTCGCGCGCCGGTTCACCGGCGACGAAAAACCGAACGCTGCATCTCGCGGTCGGATTCCCGCCGTGAAATCGCTTCGCGTTTGTCGTACAGCCGTTTCCCGCGGGCCAGCCCCAACTCTACCTTGGCGTGGCGGCCCTTGAAATAGACCCGTAGCGGGATGAGCGTCAAACCCTTCTCCTGAATTTTGCCGATTAAGCGGCGGATTTCCCGGCGATGCAGGAGCAGTTTCCGTGTTCGTGTCGGGTCATGGTTGAACCGGTTGCCCGGGTCGTACGGTGAGATGTGCATTTTCTCCAGGAAAACTTCCTCATCGTCAAGCCGCGCGTATGAATCCACCAGGTTGCATTTCCCCATTCGCAGTGATTTCACCTCGGTACCAACCAGCACCAGCCCGGCCTCGATAGTCTCGAGGATATGGTAGTTATGCCACGCTTTGCGGTTCTTGGTGACCAGACGTTCATTCGGGTCCGTCTTTTGTATTTGGGCTGCCATAAAACACATTCCTCGGGCCGCTCGATAACGGCCCGCGCAGTACCAATTCGCTCCCCCACCGGGAATGTAGAGTACCCTCCCGGCCAACTCAAGGATTTTTACATTTTACGGGGAATGGTTGGGCAATATTATTGTATTTTCTCTGTCGAGCGGGAGTAAACCTTGATCAGCGCGCATAATAGGCATATATACCTCAAGATGAAGATTGGCACGGACGATAATCCGGCAAGGCAACACCGGCGATTACCCATCGGTCCCGGCGGATTTCCGGGAACGGGATATTTCATACCGGTTGCCATAATTGCACTGTATGTGATAATCGGGGTTCTGGCCTGCGCCCAACCGCTTTATGCGGCTGTCCGCGGGACACTAAGTGGGACTGTTACCAATGCTGAGGACGGAGCCCCGATCCCCGGCGCAACAGTCTACATCCGCGAATTGGGGAAAGGCGCATCCACCGATCTGGATGGAAAATTCCGTTTTGTAGAAGTCATTCCGGGGCTGTATACCGTCGAATTCGCCTCGATTGGCTATAAAATCGAACGGCGGCTGAGTGTGAAGATCAACGGCGGTGATACGACTCTGGTTGACGCCCGGTTATCGAGTACGGTCCTGCCGTTGGGCGAGGAGGTCGTGGTGGTGGGGCGTAAGCCGCTATTGCAGCTTGATGTCCCGGCCACGCAACGGATAGTCGATCCAGCCGAGTTGCAGCGGGGAACGGTCATCGAACTTGGGGAAATCGTCGCCGCCCAGCCCGGTGTCGTTCAGTTGGAAAACGAATTACACATTCGTGGCGGGCGGACATACGAAAACCTGTATGTCGTTGACGGTATCTCGGTTACCGACCCCTACCTGCGGCGGGGGTATGGGATCGCACCATCGGCAGATGCAGTCGAAACTATGGAAATCCATACCGGCGGGCTGAAAGCCGAATATGGTGACGCAACCGCCGGGGTTATCGATATCCAGACCCGGGAGGGCACGTCCGAACATCACGGTGCCCTGACCTATAAAACCGATCATCTTTCCGGGGGCGCGGGATTTAATACCGATGACCTGGCATTATATCTAGCGGGTCCGCTGCCGTTTTCCGGGGGGTTGGCTCCACCGACATATCTTTTGGATCTTCAGGCCCGGGCCAGTGATTCATACCTCGGTGAGGCCGACGAGTTGTATTCCACCAGTTTCGGCGGGACATTTATGGCCCCCCGTCAGGACAACCGTTATCGCTGGTTGGGGAAGGTGTCCTGGCGGCCCGCGAAAAAGCATAAACTGTCGCTCTCGTTCAGCGGATCGGCGACAATTAACCAGGACCGAAGCCAACTGGACACGCGGGTGCGTTCGGTGACCTACAGCCACGGCCATCCCTTCGAGTTCAGCAAAACCCTGGATTCGTATAATACCTTCACCCATCGCTCGGACGCGCAATCATTTCAATGGGACCTCCGGCCCTCCGACCGCACGCGGTGGAGTTTCGTTTTCGGCAGGTTTGTCTCCCAATTGCGCTCGGATGTGAACGGCAAGCATTGGACGGAATATACTTCGCCGGTCGATACGCTACCTTACGTTTACGAGTTGAGTGAGGACTCCACATATTTCACCATCGGGCGGGGTGATGGTTTCTATGACGGCGGTGACGGCGATACTTGGTATGACCATTATACCGAGACGATGTCGTTAAAAGCGGATTTCTCACAACGTGTGAAATCGAATTTTACCTATTCCGGGGGACTGGTTTTCGAGCGGCAAAAGTTGCAAATGATCGACATCTTCCAGCCCTGGCTGGGCGATGCCGGGTATGGCTTGAACTACGATATTTATCAGGTTACCTCCTCCACGGAGGCGGCATATTTTCAAGTTAATTTCAATTTAGGCGGCGCGGCGATTTATTTCGGTATGCGGGGAACAATCTGGTACCCCGGCTCATACATTGAGGAGGCGGTGGCCGATACCACCCGGCCGATGATCACCCCCGACATGCGCGAGTCGTTCCAGAGTGAATCCTTCTCGTTTATCGGTGGACAGGCCAAGGGCTGGCTGCTGCCACGGATGGGTTTTTCATTTATCCTCGGCCCGAATGTCAGTTTGTTTATCTCCTATAGTCGGCTGTCCCAGAAACCCAATCCGCGATACCTGTATGCCAAGCTGACCTCAAGTTCGCAGGCGACTTTTCAGCTTTTCGGCAATCCGGCGCTGAACCCGGAAAAAACCACGACCATGGAGTTGGGAATTAAATACCTCCTCACCGCCGATGACGCGGTCCAGTTGGTTGCCTATCAGAAAGATATCCGGGACTATATTTCCGCCTCGGTGTTTTTCCCCGATTCCAATTACATGGATGAGTATTATTACATCTATTTCAACCGCGACCTGGCGAAATCGACCGGCATCGAATTGTCCTTTACCAAGCGTATCAGCAACTGGTACAGCGGGTCGGCGGCGGTGGTCTTCTCGCGTTCGATCGGCGAGCGCTCACTGCCCACCGATATCCTGCGCGGGATCCGCGGGCGCGAAGCCGACCTGCTCTATGAGGAAATCAGTTTCGACTGGGACCGGCCCTGGCGGGTGAGCCTGCACTCCAATTTCACCGTCGATGGCCAGACTCATCCCGAAATTTTTGGTTTGAAGCTCCCCGCCGATTGGAACCTGAATATTTCCTGGTGGGCCGAGGCCGGCAAGCGGTACACGCCATACCGCGCGGATACGACTATCGACCCGCTCTTCGGGGAGTTGATCAGCTATTCACCCACCGGAGAGACGAATTCGGCGCTGGGGCCGTATCGCAGTTCACTCGATATCGCCCTGCAGAAATACCTGAATATGGGTCGCTATCGCTGGACGGTGTATGTCGAGGCAGTTAATGTTTTGGATCATAAAAATGTAACGCTGATCAATCCGCTGACCGGTGGGGTGTTTAAAGAGGGCGACCAGATTCCAACCGGCGGCAATCTTTTTGAACTGCCGCCGCCGGGGTATAACCTGCCAATCTGGGAGGACCCCTCACGGTTTGCCAATCCGCGTAATATCCGGATGGGCGTACGGTTCGGCTGGTAGGGCGAATACAATGATGAAGATATCGGCTAAGAAAATCCGGTTGTTTTTACTGTCAACGGTGGTGGTGGCGATGGCCAGCGGTTGCGTAGGCAAAACCGAGTATCCCACCGACCTGCCGTCGGCGGATGATCCCGGGAAACCGACAGACACGACATACATCGTGGTCAACCCGATCTGGACCGGGGCCAATGGTCTCGAGTTTAGCCATCCGCGCGGCGTCGCGTTCGGGTATGACCGTTCGGTATACATTTGCGACACCGACAACGATCGGGTTGTGCGGATGAGCGTCACCGGAGAATTTATCGAACAATACCCGGTTCCCCACCCGGTGCAGATCACCCAGGACCGGCAGTTGAACCTGCTTTGCGTCAACGGCGAAAATGTCGTCTATCGCCGGCCGCATTTCGGTGAGGGGGTGTTTGATACCGCCCTGATTCGCGATTCTCTGGGGGTTCTGGTCGAGGTTCAGTACCCATCGGGAGATTCCGTCATCACCGATACAATTTTAATGCGCTACCCCACGGGTTTTCTGGGCATTGCCGCCTCGCCGCTGATCGACCGTCATTACCTGGTGCTCGATTCGACGCGTGATGTGATTTCGATTTTGGATGTTGACGATCACGGGCTGGCCGGCGATATTTTCCGCGATTTTGCCCGGCCGCCGGCGAAAAACCCGGTCGGAATCATGACCTATCTTACGGGCGAGAATTCATACAACATTGTCTTCACGCAAATGTCCCGGTACGCCGGCCTCCGCATCGTCAATATTCCATCATTTTCAGATGTGGTCCTGGATAACAGCGACATCTATAACATGCTGCCTGCGGGCCACAAGCAGGTCACCCGCGACGATTTGGGGCATTTCCTGATCGTCTCCACCCCGGCCAACGAGATCTATCGGTTTACCCGGAATGGGGCCTATACCTTCAAATTCGGCGGACCCGGCTTGGCGCCGGGCCAACTCAACGGGCCGCATGGAATTTGCTGGGGGGAGGGGATGCTATATGTCGCCGATTCGTACAACAACCGCATTGTGCGTTACCAACTCTCGACCGACCTGCAGTTTTAATCGCCCCCATCGGCAAATCCGCCAATGACTTACTCGCCAGCGTGGAAGATTTGTTTTTGGGATGGGAATTTGACTTTTCGATCTTGCCGAAAGCCGAAAAATCACGTAATATAGCCGACGGGCCGAAGTGGTGGAACTGGTAGACACGCGGTGTTCAGGGCGCCGTGTCTTTACGGGCGTGTGGGTTCGAGTCCCACCTTCGGCACCAAAATTTCAAGGCCGGGCGGTCATCGGACGACCGCCCGGTTTTTTTACATCTCATTAAAGATTGATTGTTTTGCCGGTCCGTTACATACTTCAGATATGAAAAACAATATAAATACCGACCTAACTCCCCATGAAAAGCGATTAATTCAGGCAGCGCAGGAAGTCCGCACTAACGCCTACGCCCGCTTTTCCCAAATGCAGGTCGGGGCGGCGGTGTTGTCCAAATCGGGGAAGATTTATCCGGGGGTTAATGTCGAAAGTGGGTCGTATGGCTTGACTGTCTGTGCCGAGCGGGTGGCGGTGTTTAACGCGGTGACCGCCGGGGACCGGGAGTTGATCGCGGTGGCGGTGGCCTCGCCTGATGATCGAATCTGGTATCCCTGCGGGGCCTGCCGTCAGGTGTTGGCGGAGTTTTCACCCGCGATGGTTGTCCTGGCGGTCGATCAAACAGGCCGGGTGGTCAAGACCGATATGAAAACGCTCCTGCCCAATCGGTTCACGCTTGATCCCACCGACGATAAATCATAACCGAGGTAACCATGGACCTGCCAAAATCAATTGCGCCGCTGTTGGACCATACCATGCTTAAGCCCTCGGGTGGTCTCGATAAAGTACGGCAATTGTGCGACGAAGCCCGCGTGGGCCGATTCGCCTGCGTGTTTATCTATCCGCTCTGGGTCAAACAGGCGCGGGAGTTTTTGGCTGGTAGCGGTGTGCATACCGGCTCGGTGGTCGGTTTTCCCTCGGGTGCGCATCAAACCGGGGTTAAAGTCGCCGAGGCCGAACGCCTGCTGGCCGATGGTGCCGAGGAAATCGATATGGTTGCCGCCTCCTGTTGGCTGATCGATGCGCGCGATGATGATTACGCGCGCGATATCAAGGCCGTGCGCGAAGTAATTCCGGAGGGCGTGGTATTCAAGGTCATCATCGAGGCGCCGCTTTTGTCGCCCGCGCAAATCGGCACGGCGGCCGAGATCGCCGCGTATAACGGCGCCGATTATGTCAAGACCGCCACAGGAACGCAGGGTGCAACTACCCCGGAACATGTCCGAGCGGTATGTAACGCCTTAAAAGGCGCGGCGAAAGTCAAGGCCGCGGGTGGTATTCGTACCGCAGCAGGTGTCAAGGCGATGATCGAAGCCGGGGCCGACCGGATCGGAACATCATCGGCTGTCGCCATCAACCGGGAATGGGCGCGGTTATACGGCGGAATTTGAGATGATCCCCTATCAATTGATTGCCAAAAAACGCGACGGTGGCGAATTAACTCCCGCCGAAATCGAGCAACTTATTACCGCCTATCTTCGCGGTGAGTTCACCGAGGAGCAGATGGCCGCGTTTTTGATGGCCGTCTACCTGCGGGGGATGTCTACCACCGAAACCGCCGCACTTACCCGGGCGATGACTATGTCGGGCGATATTTGGAATTTATCCCCGATACCCGAACCAAAAATCGACAAGCATTCCACCGGCGGCGTAGGGGACAAAGTATCGTTGGTGCTGGCGCCCTGGGTGGCGGCCTGCGGGGTGGTTGTGCCGATGATGTCGGGCCGGGGACTGGGGCACACCGGCGGGACGCTGGACAAACTGGCGGCGATCCCCGGGTTCAGGACATCACTCACCAAACGGCGCGTCATCTCCCAGTTAAAAAAAATCGGGGTGACGATGCTGGCGGCCACGGAAAATATTGCGCCCGCCGACCGGCGCATGTATGCGCTACGCGATGCCACCGGCACGGTCGAATCGATCCCGCTGATTACCGCCAGCATCCTGTCTAAAAAATTGGCCGCGGGCGCCAATGGTTTTGTGTTTGATGTCAAGTACGGTTCGGGTGCGTTTATGCCGGAGATAAAGCGCGCGAAATTATTGGCCGAATCGCTGGTGAAATCCGCCCGTAAATCCGGCAAGAAAGCCGTGGCGGTGCTCACCGCGATGGATCAGCCGACCGGCTGTGCGGCGGGCAATGCCTGCGAAATCCATGAGGCCATTGAATGTCTTCGCTCACGGAAACCGGATGATCTATATCGGATAACCCGTGCGCTCGCGGTTGAAATGATAGTTCTCTCGGGGCTGGTTCGCTCGCGGCAGGTCGCGGCCCGGCAATTGGAACGGGTGATCGATAACGGTGCCGCGTTGGAGAAACTTTGCCGGATGATTGACGCGCAGGGTGGTGACTCGCGTGTGGTGGATGATCCCCGCCGCCTGCCACAGGCAAAATTCAATCGTTTTGTTCTCGCTCCCCGCACCGGGTACATTCAAAGAATTGATACCCGGCGGGTCGGCTGGGCATTGGTTGAACTGGGCGTGGGGCGGAAAAAACCTGATGACGACATCGATCTTACGGCGGGTTTGCTTTTATCAAAAAAAATTGGTGACCGGGTGAAAAAGGGTGAGCCGGTTGGCAAAATTATGGGCCGGAGGCGCCGAACGTTCGCTGTCGTAGCCGGGGAGGTTACTGCCTCGTTGACCATCGGTGCTCAAAAGATCAAACTCTTAAAGTTGATTCACTCGCGATTTGATGGTCGGAAGTGGGTACCACAGACCATAAGTTAATCTAACACTTCGCCTTGCGTACGATATAGGCCTTGACAAGAATCAGGTACCTGATTACATTGTGTATGTAATATTTGGATATTTCTCAGGAGGCAGTGAAAATGAAACACCACATTTGGCTGGTGTTCAGATTGCCACTGATTGGCGTATGTGTGGTGTTACTATTCATCAACTGTGGCGAGGATAATAACCCATTAGTCGACAATATCAATGTCGTTGGTGTCCTGTCCTACCCATCGGAGGCGGCCGGACGAGTTTTCGTTATCAGAGTGGATGACAATACCGTCTTCGGAGACGGATTTATCAAATCCCTGCACGGTACCTGCGGTTCCGGGACAGAAATGAATTATTCCATCAGCGATGTACCAGTCGGCACTTTTTATGTTTATGCGGCGGTTTGTGTGGTCAGCAATTGTGACGAGGGACCACAGATCGGCGATTATCTAGGCTTTTATGGGACAGGATTGTCCTCTCCTGATGAGGCTAACGCTACGATACCCGAATCGGGAACGGTGACTTTGGATATCACTCTATCCGAAATAATCGAGCACGATACAGAACCACCGAGCACGCCGACAGGATTAGCGTGTTCTGCACCAGATGAAACTCACGTTAACTTGAGTTGGTATGCGTCATCCGACAATACCGTTATTGCCGGATATGTCATTTACCGAGATGGCGATTCCATGATGACAGTGTTGGACACTGCAACGACAGACAGTGGACTGGGGTGCGATACCATTTATTGCTACCAGGTATCGGCCTATGATACGGCGGGTAATGTGTCAGCGCGGAGCCAACAAGCGTGTTGTACGACCGATCAATGTCCGGACACAGTGCCGCCAAGCACGCCGACAGGATTGGTGTGTAATGCAGTGGACGAGACTCGCATTAACTTGAGTTGGCAAGCGTCGACTGATGATGTCGAGATTGCCGGTTACATAGTCTACCGAGATGGTGATTCTTTGAAAACTGTTTTGGATACCGTTGCGACGGATGGCGGATTAAGTTGTGATACTCTTTATTGTTACCATGTATCGGCGGTTGATGCGGCGAGTAACAAATCATTGCCAACCGACCAGGTGTGTTGCATTATTGATTCCTGTTTGGATACGGAGCCACCAGGCGCACCTATAGTCGTATGTACGGGAGGGGAGGATCGCATTCACATATACTGGACGGATCCATGGGATAACGTAGGTGTTGTCGGGTACCGGATCTATCGAGATGGCTGGTATTGGATGGATGTTACGTGGTGTTGCGTTACAGATGAAGGCTTGAGTTGCGGGGAGGTGATTGAGTACGAGGTGGCAGCGTACGATGCAGCGGGCAATATGTCGGCACGTGGAGGGACACATTGTAAAACCGATGAATGTGATTGGTAGTTGGCGGCGATACTCGCCATTCAATAGTGCTAATGATTCGGGCAATATTCAGGTTTTAGTATTCTCGGGGTAACTGGCATTCATAAATTTACGGCGCAAAACGATCTTCCAAAACCTCACAGAGGACGTGCAGGCAAAACAAGTGGGTCTCCTGAATCCGTTGCGTGTTCCGGGAAGGGATAACCACGGCGACATCCGCCAGTTCGGCAACCGGACCGCCGCCTTTGCCCAATAACGCCAGGACCGGCATGTGCAACTCGTGCGCGACATTTGCCGCTTCAATCAAGTTCGGCGAGACGCCGGAGGTCGAAAGGATCAAAAGTCCATCCCCCGCGCGACCCAGGGCTTCCAGTTGGCGGGAGAACACCCGCGCAAAACCGAAGTCGTTGGCCGAGGCAGTTAAAATTGAGGTATCGGTCGTTAAAGCGATGGCGGGGAGGGGGTCGCGCTTCTGGTTGGCATCGAGGCGAATGACCAGTTCAGTTGCCAGATGCTGGGC
>SDBS01003804.1_pt1 | contig 14821 bp, 18 predicted proteins | sample 2277091 | NCBI WGS metagenome assembly SDBS01 (sample SAMN10404972, study PRJNA504765) | marine sediment metagenome | isolation source: marine sediment core GS10_PC15, 163 cmbsf | place: Arctic Ocean: Southern Knipovich Ridge | collected 2010
GATTACCGGATTGAGTTTAATTTTCAATGAATTTGCTTGGTTTCAACCCCAAACCTTCAACCATTCTTCACATCGATCTTAATTCTTGCTTTGCGACCGTGGAACAGCAAGCTAATCCGCTTTTGAGAGGGAAACCCATTGCAGTTGCTGCTTACACCACTCCCTCCGGGTGTATTCTTGCCCCCTCGGTTGAAGCAAAAGAGTATGGAATACAAACAGGGATGAGGGTAAAAGACGGTAGAGAGCTCTATCCAAACCTTATTGTCATTCCCGCTGATCCTTATAAATATAGAAATGTCCACCTTGCCCTGCGAGCGATCATGGCCGATTACACTAGTAATTTTAATCCCAAAAGCATTGATGAGTTTGTGCTAAATATTGAGGGTCATCCGGCATTTGATAAGGGAGTGTATGAAGTTGGACGCGAAATAAAAGAAAGAATAAAAGCCGAAGTTGGTGAGTGGTTAACGGTATCCGTTGGAATTGCACCGAACCGTTTTTTGGCAAAGACTGCCTCAAGCCTTAAAAAACCGGACGGCCTAGATGAGATTAATAAAGGTAATTTCAGACAAATTTATTCAAACCTTGAATTGACAGACCTTTCCGGAATAAAAGCACGAAATGCTGCCAGGCTTAACAATATGGGGATTTACACGGTTGTCGATTTTTACAATTCGCCCGCTTGGAGGCTAAAGGCAGCGTTTCGTTCAATCCTTGGTTACTATTGGTATAGTCGACTTCATGGTTATGAGGTTGACGATGTGGAGTTTGGAAGGAAAAGCTATGGAAATTCATATGCCTTACCCCGTCCGCTAGTAACACCCCAGGAACTTGCTCCAATTCTGACCAAATTGGTAACCAAAATGGGGTCAAGGTTAAGGCGAGCTGGTTTTAAAGCAACAGGTATCCATCTTTCTGTGTCTTATCGTGACGGTAGTTATTGGCACAAGGGAACAACGTACCCTAAAGTATTTTTCGATTCCCGCGATATATATAAAGAAGCTTTTAAAACTCTTTGCCGGTCTCCTTATCGTAAGCCCGTTAGGAATATGGCAGTGTCTTGTTTTGGGCTACTAAAAAGCAAAGTTAGCCAGTTGGAACTTTTTGAAGATATTGAAAATAAGGAAAAACTAGTCAAAGCGGTTGATGAAGTAAATGAGCGCTGGGGAGATTTTGTAGTAACTCCCGCTCAAATGCTGCCCGCAAGTAGTGATGTGCCGGACCGGGTGGCCTTTGGCAACGTAAAGGAGTTGGAGGAGTTTACTATCAAATTGCAAAACAGTTGAAAAGTTTAGTTTTCGATTTGTGTTAAATCAACAGTGTCTCCCACAGCGATACCATTATTTTTAACGTATCCTGCGTTTACTTCTAAAACATAATCCACTTCTGTGAAGGGTTTATACAATGGTAATTCTGTGGAGGGAGTTCCTTCTTCAGGTTCAGGAACATTTTGGTCAATTTGAGTCACCTTCCCGTCGTTTATCCAAATTATATCGATAGAAAATTGCATACCCTCCATCCAAAAGGATGGTTGTACGTCTTTTGTAGGCAAAATAAATAACAATCCGGAATCTTTAGGCAAGCTTTTCCTTCCACCTAACCCTAATTGAATTTCAGAAAGGGTATCAGCTAGTTCAACCGGCACGTTCTTATCACCAACAGATATAACCTTTACTACGGCATCGTTAGCTGCAGTAGTTTTTGATCTTGTAAATTTAATGTCTGGCTTAGAATTAGTGATAGCATAACCGAGAAAACTACCTACTACTATGAAGATAATCACGCTGGCCGCAGGAATAACTATTTTTTGCCAATCAGACATAAAGAATAGATTTTTAGTAGGCCGCCTCTAACTCTTGGTCTATTTCTTGAAGCTCACGATCAAGGTCAGATAGGTCGGTGTCTAATAAATCTTCCTCTATAGAATTAATTTCGTCGGACGTGGACTGTTCCTCTAGTTGTTGAATTTCAACTTCATAAGGCTGGAATACAATAACGTTAGTACGCCTCATTACTAGAGCCATTATCACCATTGCTACTATTAACACCCCTGCAAGCAGTGCTATATGATTTTTGTTTGAAACGATTCTCATGTTTTATGGTGATGCTGAATCAGTTGCTTCTTCTACATCGGTTGTCTGTCCCACTCTCAATCCTTTGATGTCCCCGATTACACTTACGAGTAGTCTATGAACTTCTTTCAGGTTATCACGAATTCCTTGAATTGTTTCTCTAATTACGCTAAAAGCTGCCTTTGGATCGTCAGCTTCTAGTACTGCATCAAAACTCTCACTGGCTGCCTCAAGATCTGCACTCGATTGAGCAAGGAGTGCTTTAGCAGTTTCAATGTCAGCTTGAATTACAGATGTATCAATTTCTTCATTGTTTTCTTCTATCTTAGCTAGTCTTGCCTCAATTCTTTCGATTAATGTATCAAGTCTTGCTATTACTGCTTCGAGCCTTCTTATCATTCTGTCGAAAAAACTACTTATTCTTTCTTTTTTTCTTTCATCTAGTTGAGCTGCACGCGTGGCACGCTTGTCCTCCATGCGTTGTTTTAAATCGGTTAGCCTTTGATCTTTAAGTAGACGATGTTCTTCTAGGCGTGCATTTGCCGCTTCCTTTTTTTCCATTGCACGCTCTTGCGCGCCTAACGCTGCGTCTGATACGGCCCAAGTGTTAGAAGTAGAAAGCACAAGTAGCAATGCAGTCAAGGTTATTAGTAAAGGTTTCTTCATACTATTATTGTCGTAATTATAGTAATCATTTGTCAAGTACAACCTCTTCTCCAAGCACGGCAGATTCAAAATTGCGCTCTACTGCTAATTGTTCATTACCGTTAGGAGTGTTACTAAGCAGTAGTAGTGCTAATACAAGCGCAAACATAAATGCGGGTAACAGTAGCAATACAACGCTGGTATCACTATTTAACCTATTATGATGTAAATGAAGAGTATCAGCCATGTCTTTATATTAGTATTATTAATACATTTTTGCGAGCAATTCTCTACTTATACCATACACATGTGTTTTCAATGCAACCACACGCGTAAACAGATTTATCAGGATAATCGCTTCTAAACAAACAAGTCGTAACTAGATTTGGGTCATTTGAACAAATTTCAGAACTACAACCTGCTGGATTGCATTCGGAATTATTTTGGCATGATCCTAGGGAATATTTTGGATTCCCGGCTTTATCTAAGTAGATGTCTGTGTAAGAGGGTTGTGTATTTGCGCCAGATTGGTAAATATTTCTAAAGTCTCGTTGTAAATTAGCAGTTATCATTACTGACACGATAGAAATAATAATAGATGATGTCAGTACTACGTTCGTAAAAAAATTGTCCATACAACTTTAGTATTTGTTGCCGAGGAGAGGACTCGTATGCAAAACTGCAACACAATACTTGAGCAACATCGAGACTCACCTCAGAACGAGTGCAACGAGTGCCGAGGAGAGGACTCGAACCTCCACAAGGTATTACCTTACATGATCCTAAATCATGCGCGTCTGCCAATTCCGCCACCTCGGCTTGTACACGTAATTATATCACCGCGGAGCCTATATGGTGAAAGTGAGGGGTAAAGGGTTTATTTTTTTTCTAAAGAATTCAACCTTCCATTCCCAATTTGGACTTGCAGCATATCGCCTTGCAATTTTCGGCATGGTATCTGCCCCATTGTCAATATATTTCTCGCGTAGTGTCTTAGAAACAATGTGAATAGAGTCTTCCCAAGAATCAAAATGATATACACCGTTAGCCCAACCGTATGCATTGTAAGAATTTGCAGGAATTCTTTTTCCAAAAGTGGATTCGACCCCGGTAATTGCAGGGACAAGTCTCCAATCTAGATTGTACTTGTCAGCATTATCGATAAAGTCCTGTGCATGATCAGCTAAGGGAGAATTATGCTCAAGTAAGTATGAGCGAAGTACTAGTACTCTAAAATCAGAATCGTTAGATATTTGGTTCTTCTTCAATTGTGCTGAACTTCCAGCCACATGACTATATGCCAAAACTGTGTTGGCAGAAAACAAAAGTATGACTAATACGATAAATGACGTTAATATTATTTTCATAACATAGAATGAAATACTTTAAAATGATTTAACGACTCCGTTGTAAAGAATAATCTTTATAATTTTTTAAGCGCTAGCGAGTATAACTTCAAAATGCTCAAAATGAAAGCCGCGAAGTTAACTGCTTGCGCAAAAAAGAAGCCCCGCATAAATGCGGGGCAAATATAATCCTAACGTAAACTTAATAGAAATTAAGTCTGCCTCAGAACGTGGTAATACTATAGCATATAACTACAGGTCTTGTCAATTTTAACAAGTAGGCATAGATATATATAATATCGGTTATAATTATGTTATTTTTTTTGGGCTAGAATAAAGATAGAAGGACCAAAGCAAATCGTGCCTAGAGGAACCTGTAGATATTTCTCGAAAAAGAGTAAAGTTTCCGTTGGTATCATGTTTTTGATTCGTGGGCTTCTAATGTTGCTTACAGACAGAGTTTTTATTACTTTAAAACCACTTCCTTTCAGCGAGTCTTTAACAATATCTGGGTGATAATTTACAAAAGGGAGTGCTTTTGCTTTGACGCTTTTTTTGCTACTCAAATCCTTAGGGAATATGTCAGCTGTATAGGTAAAATCCCCTTTTACAAAATGCGTAAAAGAAGCTTTTGCGTGTCGTTTGTTAGGGAACTCTAGTATTAAATAACCGTTGTTTTTTATAACCTTATTTAGAGTAGTTAAAGCAGAATCTAGATCTTTTATATGATGAGCAACCCTTACGCAAATCACTAGATCTTGAGACTTACCCCGCACCTTTTTGTTTAGATTTTCTAAAGTTGATTGAAGATAATTAATTTTTTTATCTGGGTTTTTACGTTTTGCCATTTTTAAGAGTTTTGCGGAAGGATCCAGAGTAGTTACTTTTTTTGCTCTGTATGCGTAGGTAGGAACTAGCCTCCCGTAACCGGAACCTACTTCGAGAATACTCTTAATAGTAGGAATTAGATTTAGAAGCGATTTTAAAGCCAATACCTCGGAGGAGTGCTCATACTCCCGACCTTCCCAATATGACGGATAATCGTATGTGTCGTAAGCTGCTGGCATAGATTAAAAGAAAGGAATTAGGTAGTTATATATTTGAATCTGAGAATACATAAAGAGGATACAGTATTAAGGCAAGTAAGTTATTGTATTTGACCCATGTAATGTAGTACTCCGTCTGCCCAGGTTGTTGAATCAGGGTGTGCATATTTACTCATAATTTCTTCTACTGTTTCATATCCTTGATCAATATAGAATTCTTTTAACCCGCTCGACACTGTTTCTATACCTTGTTCATATGAATCAAAACCAAGTGAACCTTGGCTGTGTATTCCCCATCCCCAACAGTTGTAACTACCTTCCGGAATAGCTCTACATAATCCCGATTCTTTTTGAGCAATAGCTGTAGTTAACCTGTAATCGAGCTCATATTTGTCTGAAACATCGATAATATAACCTGCATGAGGTTCTAATTCGGAGTTCCAACTAGCTAAATACTGCTTAAGGAGCCCGGCTCTGGCGTCGTCTGCGACTACCTCTCCACCAACACTAGGCACAGATGCGGGTAAAGATGCATATACTGATAAACCGGATTCTGGCATACTTACCAAATATGCAGCAGTATCACTTGATTCATCTGCTTGAGCGAGAGTGGAAAGCGAAATTGCACTTAATACCAAAGTAAGTGGAGTTACAAAGAAGAAAACAAATACTAACACTATCCTTTTCCAGAATGTGAAGCGATCTTCCTTTTCCGGATCATTTATTTGCATATAAGTAGTAACTGCCCTACTTGTGAAAGGATTGCACATTATCACAAATGAAGTCAAGGAAGCAGGTTAATATTTAGCCGTAAATTTGATATAATGTTAAGCTGCGCGCCCTCGTGGCGGAACTGGCAGACGCGCAGCGTTCAGAACGCTGTGAGCTTAGCTCGTAGAGGTTCAAATCCTCTCGAGGGCACATTAAAACTTGCCGAGATGCTGGAATTGGTAGACAGGCTACGTTGAGGACGTAGTGTCCTTTTGGACGTGGGAGTTCAAGTCTCCCTCTCGGCACTAAGTCAGCACTCAAAAAATACGTGAACCCGTAGCTCAGTTGGCCAGAGCGCTCGGTTTACATCCGATAGGTCGCTGGTTCGAGTCCAGCCGGGTTCACTCACTTTGCTCGGAAACCGGCGGTGCTCGATGTTGCATGTTAAAGTAAAATTTATGCATACGAGTCCAGCCGGGTTCATTCATTTCAAGCTGCGATAGCCAAGTTGGTCACGGCGGGCGCCTGAAGAGCGTCAGATATTGGTTCGATTCCAATTCGCAGCACTTATTGCGGGGGTAGCTCAGTGGTAGAGCGTCTCGTTGCCAACGAGAAGGTCGCGGGTTCAAACCCCGTCCCCCGCTCAAATTTGTTAGCAAATTTGAGCGAGGCTCGCCATAGGTGGCCCGCTCACAGTATATTTACATATTTAAGTATGGAGAAAACAGATAAAGCACCTAAGCCATTAGACGAAAAAGAGAAATTATTTCTAGAAGATATTTCGAAGAATATAAAAGAAGCAGCTCAAAATCAGGATGCGGAAACTGCTCACAAATTGAGAAGGCAATTGATTGACGCAGCAGAAAATGGAATTATATCTGTTAGCGACGCAATTAACGCGGCATTTACGCCATATTTTAAAAATAGAGAAGAAGAATAGTTTAGCCCCAGTAGCTCAACGGATAGAGCAGGAGTGTTCTAAACTCAAGGTTGGGGGTTCGAGTCCCTCCTGGGGCACCAGGGTCCCGTAGCTCAATTGGCAGAGCAGTTCCCTCTTAAGGAATTGGTTGGAGGTTCGAGTCCTCCCGGGATCACCTATTCACGCTCCTCGTGTGGTATTATAAAAACTTCATTTATGTCAGCTTTAGAAAGAATTCCTGAAATAATAACTACTGATGATATTGTTCATACTGAATTAGTAGCAACTCAAAAATTAAAGATTGAAAAAAAAGATCTGACTGAATTTGTCGATTTGTTTATGGATGACGAAACGATTGGTAAAGAGTTTGAAATAAGAAATTGGAATAGTAAAAGTAAGCCTCTTGTGGTTCCTATTATATTGAGATTTGATACAAAAGAGTTTACAAAAGGAATATTGGAAGTTACCTTTACCGTCTATAGAGTTATTAAATAATTAAAGAAACCTTACTTGAATTCCCTCTTCAACTTTTTTAGTTAACGATACTTCTTGTCCTGGATGCTTAGCCCCTTTACCCCATATTTTAGCCCTTTTTTTACCCTCGGCAAATTCAGAACCTACCTTTTCTGCAACGTCTAACAAAGAATTATCTTTATACATAATAATAGGGTGATTCATATTTGGTTTCTCTGTAGGTCTCACGAGATAAACTTTAACAAAACCTAGATTATTCCAGAATAGTTTTTTTAATTCTTTTATCCCCTCTCCTTTTTCTGCGCTAATTACTAGCGTGAAATTGCTATTCTTCTTTGCTTTAAGTAAATCTGATTTGTTTAGCACATACATTGCAGGAACGTAAACTCTATTTTTAGCAAAAGCATCAATTAAGGTATCCATTGTTAACTTTTCTTTTATAGTAATTTCGGCATTTTTAATTCCTAACTCTTTTGCCACGTCTATTATTGTTTGTTTATCTAAGTCTTGCTTAAAATTTGAATGAATAATAATTCCACCACGAACTTTTTTTTCAACACTGACATTTGGGGGTGTTTTGTTTATTCGAATTCCGGAACGTTCTAAAGTAAATTTTATTTCCGGAAGGAGCTTCTCTCTTTCTACGTCGCACAATAATACGAGTAAATCTGCTCCTCTAGCCACGGATAATACTTCTTTTCCTCTACCTTTTCCTTCCTCTGCACCTTCAATAAGTCCTGGTATATCTAATATTTGAATTTTTGCGTCTTGGTAATTCATCATTCCCGGAATTACGCTAACAGTTGTAAATTCATAGGGAGCGATTTTAGAGTTTGCATTAGTTAGTTTATTTAATAGTGTAGATTTTCCGGCACTGGGTGGACCCACAATTACTACAGTTGCATCACCTTGTTTTTTTACGGAGTATCCTCCTCCCCCACCGCTGCCCTTTTTTCGTGCTGCTGTCTCCAGCTCCTTTGTTTTAAGTTTTGATAATTTAGCTCTCAATTTTCCGATGTGGTGTTCGGTACCTTTGTGATATGGAGTATCTCGAATTTCTTTTTCAATTCGTTTAATCTTCATTATTGTTATTTCGTTTTGATTTAGCTTTGCCATGTTGAAATTATATGAAGAATATTGAAGTTTATCTAGTAATTATCTAAGTGCGCCCGGGAGGAGTCGAACCTCCACCTAGCGGTCCGAAGCCGCCAACTCTATCCATTAAGCTACGGGCGCGAGTGTAATGAGCGACAGTAGTGAAAAAAGACAAGGTTCTGCAAAGCAGGTTCTTATCCATTAAGCTACGGGCGCAAGACATTGACCAAATTATACCTGAAACTGAAGCTATTTTCAGGCTACTCAATGGTCTTGACACTTATATTTAGTGTGCTATTTTTAAAAGGGCCTCTGATTTTTCGGCTTCCTAATATAATTCTATGAAAGTATTTGTTTCCGGAGATACTAGTGATCATGAAATTGTAGGTATTGTACAAAAGCTAGGCCATGAAGCGATTTTACCGATGGATTATGTTAATAGTAGAGGAGCAAAAGGCGCACAAAGACAAAACATGGTTGATGCAGATGTAGTTCTTTTGTTTGAACCTAGCATCGAGCATAGAGGTATTTGGGACAATATTGAAGCAGCTGAGCTTAAAAAACCAAGGTTTATGATTGTTCTAGGAGATGGGATGCCTGAAATTGCACACGAAAGCTTAAGAGAATTTCAAACAATATTTAAAGCTTACAATCTTGAAGATGTCGAAAAAATAGCGAGTGAGCAGTTGGGAATAATAAGAATATCCAAAGAAGTTGAGTCACAACCTCATACTGAAAGAAAATAGCGCTCTCCAACCTAGATTAGGCACATTTTAAATGGTAAAATAGGGTCTATTTGCCGAGGTGGTGGAATTGGTAGACACGAGGGCCTTAAGAGCCCTTGTCCCGATGGGACGTGGAGGTTCGAGTCCTCTTCTCGGCACTCATTGCATTCGGGGATTGGCTCAGTTGGTAGAGCGCCCGCTTTGGGAGCGGGAGGTCACAGGTTCGAGTCCTGTATCCCCGACAAAATCAATCAATATTATATTATTATTTTTTCTTTGCCAGTGAATTTTTAAAAGTTCACGCAGAGCAACTTTCTTTTGAAAAGAAAGTATGAGTGAGGTGTGGGAGTAGCTCAGTTGGATAAGAACATTTGCTTTGCAAATAACCTTGACCACCTGTACTATCCTCGCTCGCGTTGCTTGCGGGAGTAGCTCAGTTGGTTAGAGCGTCAGTTTTCCAAACTGAAGGTCGAGGGAGAATAACCAATTTCACTTCATGAAATTGTCGACCCCTTCTCCGTATAAAAGCACAAGCAATACTTCAATATATCATAATTCTATCTTCCGTTGTTTGTTCGTACTGAAGTCAGATTATCTCTCTTTTGAAATGGAACACAACAACATTCATTGACATAAAAAGGTGCTATAGCTGGAATTAAGTGGTGTAATATCAGTAATGTATTAATCTTTGTTGAAATATCATCTATGAGATCCAAAGTTTATTTACCACTTTTTCTGGCTACAGTTACCTTATCCCTCACCCTGTTGTTCTTTGCACCCTTCAACACTTTCTTTAAGAATATCAATGAATTTAATTTTCTTTTCCCAACTGTATTGTCTACTCTTTTAGTATTAAACTTGGTAGCATTTCTGTTTCTAGCTTTTGTATTGTTAGTGGGGATGTTCGCTGTTGAGCGGTTGTATAAGGGTAAATCGAGACGCTTTTTTCTGACAGTCATCACAACCATATTTGCCTTTATGGCATTTATGTTTTGGATTCAAGGTAACTTTATCGATCCCAGTATCGGTGTTTTGGATGGTCGTCGGATTTTTTGGAGGGAGTTTGCGTCCCCAGTGCTGGTAAATTTTGCTATTTGGCTGTTTGCTTTAGGAGTATTGATGTATTATCGCAGACGACTATACAGATTTGTGATACCTGTGTGTTTAATCCTGCTGGTGGTGCAGTCGGTTAATTTCACTAGTCAATACTTGACTAAACCCAACCCACCAGACTCCAAACTATATGCCAAATTCAGTAGTACACATTACAGTCTTTCTGATGATAAAAATTTGGTAATTATTATTCTGGACACTTTTCAATCAGACATCTTTGAAGAGATAATTACTCAAAATCCTAAAATTGTGGATAAATTTAATGGGTTTACCTATTATCCCGATACTGTAGGTGGTTATCCAACTACCACTCTTTCAATACCCCTCATAATGACGGGTAGGTTTTATCAAAATCAACAACCACTTCAAGAATTCGTTGAGGAGGCATATTTAACCGACTCTCTTCCTAAGAATTTAAACTTAAATGGGTACGATGTATCTGTTCCTTGTGGATTAATATATTGTAGTGATCAACTTTCCGACTCAATGGTCAAAAAACCAATTGAAAAGTGGCTTGATGAAAATGAACTGACTGATTTGTTTATTCCTACAGCTATCCGTTCTATGCCAACAATTACCTATTTCGGATTCCAAAAAGGTAGGTATCTACTCGATTTATATTTGGACAGTGAATTGATTTGGGCTGATGGTATACCAGGACATTTTAAGAGAGACAAACAATTACTTTCATCCATTCTAACCATGACGACTTCCAATAACACTAAGCCTACCTTTAAGTTATACTTTTTCCACGCACCCCACCCACCTTTTTATTTGAACGAAGTGGGTGAATTCCAGATACAATCTGATAATAGACAAGGTCAGGTTAGTCATTCTGTTGGAGCATTGAACCCCGTTATTAATATTCTAGATAAATATAAAGAGTTGGGTGTTTACGATCAAACTATGATTGTTATTATGGCTGACCACGGCTATGGTCCGCTTGGATACAAACTTACACCCGAAGACAATATCATTAAAAATGAAATATCTGCATCGGCCATGCCTTTGCTATTAATTAAACCATTTAATTCTCAAGATCCTCTAGCTGTAGATAACGTGTCAATTTCTTTTAAAAACATAGCTCAAGACCTACTCAAATATATGGTAGAGAACGACCCATCTATGACTACTGATTTCACACTATCCTCCAGTCCCATAAGACATTTCTATAATTATGGTAGGGATGGTGAACTGCAGCACTTTATAGTAACGGGGCCTGTTCGTGAGGAGTCATCATGGCAAAGGCAATATGACTAGTTGTTCTAGTCTTTCCTTTGATAGATTGTTATAATTGTCAGGCACGAATTGTTTAGTGACTGTACTTTCGCGGGAGTAGCTCAGTTGGTTAGAGCGTCAGTTTTCCAAACTGAAGGTCGAGGGTTCGATCCCCTTCTCCCGCTCAGAAAATATACGAAGTTAACTTCTTGTACCGACTATTACGATTACATCGAAGGAAGAGCTTGCAGAAAGTGTAGTTTCAGATTTAACTACGTCATAAGTTTCTCCGAGCGATTCTTGTACAGCTGCAAAAACAGCATCCGGAGTTCCCTCCTTCAGCATCACTTCTGTTTGCACATAGTCGTAACTTTCTGCGTTACCTGTTTCGATGCTTTCAAATCCCCCATCTGTCAACAAATCTTCTATGAGCCCTGCGTCACCCGGTACACCAGTGCCGTTTAATACGCTTATTGAATATTCTGTAAGATCAATATCTTCAACTTCCTCCGGAGTTGGACTGGGTACTGATGTTGTTTCCACTGGAGCAGTAGTTGGTTCTGCTACCTGATCCGGTACAGTAGATATTCGTGAACGATAGTAAAAGATTCCGCCAACAACAAGGGCAATTGCAATAAGTAACAATAAAATAATTATTACCAATTTCTTTTTGCTCCCGCCCTTGTCGCTTTCATCACTTTCTGGCAATTCAATCCCCTCTTCGGAAGTTTCCGATGGTGTTTCTGAAGGAGGATCTTCTGGTGTTGTATCAGAAGGCGCGTCGTCTGTCATGGGTGCTTCTGCCATAGTTGCTGTTGGGGTTTCCGTTTTAGTTTCTACATCACTTTTTTTTGGTTCAACATCGTCGGCTGGGGTTTCCGTTGAAGATTCCTTTCCGTCCAACTGGCTAAACGAAGTGATTTCTTCGGAATTATCTTTTTCAGCTTCAGTCTTTTCCTTTGGGGAATCTGTGGAGTTTTCGTCCTTTTTCTTTTTAGTTCTAACCTCTATTACTTCTGCGCCTTCGCTTTCTTCTGTTTTTTCGTCTTCTTTCTCCTCTGCCATACTTCCATTTTGGAGTTGAATTTAAGCTTTGTCAAATTGTTTCCGGAGCGTGGTTTTGATAAACTACAATAGGTTCAATATGAGCAGACGAGACGACATTAAAAAACAGATAAAAAAGCAGGACAACGAAAACTATGGAGAAGAAACTATTTCTGGATCTTCTCCTGATCCGGAGAGTGATGACGACACAGCAAAAGCATTAGAAGAAGCTGTAGGTACTGATATAAAACAAGGCCAGGAGTTTAGTCTGAAGGATGAAGTAGAAAAGGACGAGCGCGCTCGTCGTACAAAACCTAAAATCTAAGTTTCGCGGTGGGTGTAGCTCAATGGCAGAGCGATCGCTTGTGGAGCGATAGGCTGCGGGTTCGATCCCCGTCACTCACTCTAGCTTCGTTTAGGCCGTATTATTGGGGTAATATACTTCCACAACGTTCATTTTAAAATGGAGTAAAGAGAGGGGTTGGGTTAAGATAAAAGTTTTGCTTTTATTTAAATTTAATTCACAAAAAAAAGGCCCGTTTTCTGTTTGCATATTGTGCACAGAGCACGGGTCTATAGTTCAAACTTCAAGAGTAAATCTGGATGAGCACTCGCTTCCGTTATTTAATGCGGCGGATGCCGGGTGGCTTCCATTTTCCTGTCAACATCTCCTCCTTTGGCCAATATACCCTCATTGTGGGGGTAAAAATACCTTTCGCGGGTGCCGGTAGCCAGTTGCTGTCTTTGTCCGAGCCAGGTGACTTGCGTTGGATGTATATGTCCAAAGAACCGTCATTGTTGAACTCCAGATCATCTCTATCACCTATTGCATAACGGCGAATTGGATTGTCGACAAGATAGCCGTCCTTGTCATACATCGTGATTGACCAGAATGCGTTTGCTGGGGGAGTTGATCCACTTTCGAAGTGCATAACGTACTCGTGTTCTGGAGACAAAGGAGCACCTTCACTATCAACACCAAGATTGACTGGATAGATCGCATCCTCCGGAAGGTTAGCACCCAAACCGGTTAGAGCTACCGCTGCACGAGTTAGATAATTGGTCCCGTAGGTGCCAATATGTTCAAGCATGATATTCCATCCATTTGTCGATTCCCCAATCGTCACGAGACTGGCCTTAATCTTAGCCAACCCCGCTACTTTGCCATCCTTCAGGGCATCGGTAATGTCGGAATTCGGCTCAAACTTACCGGGTTTAAGACCCATGGCACTCAATTCATCCAAAATCGGTGCATCCTCCTTGGCAGGGGGATTGTCTACCATTAGGTCTGCCAATGATTGGAAGAAGGTGTTGGCGTCCATACTTTCCACCTGAAAGAGTGGCGCACTTTCGTCTACATTTAGATCAACGGGTACGTCTGATGGTACATATTCTTTCCCCCAAGTGCTCAGCGGGACAAGCTCGTACTGGCCAACTATCGCCTTTACTTTAGGTAGATCATCCGATCCGTCAACCTGTGTTCGACCGATCATCCAAGCCATATTAGTCGGAGCCTTGATAAGCTTAATTCCTTCAGGCATTTTTCCTTGCCAACTTGGGCCTGCAATAGCGAAGTTTCCAGCTTTACTCCCTGTAGTTCGCGTACCTGGTGATGCGAACACGTTGGTCCAAGCATCTAGAAACTCCATAAGGTAATATCGCTCCCCCATTTCGGGAAGGCTCAAAACCATTGGCTCCTTGAGAAGGTCAAGGAATATTATGGAATAGAGCGTGTCCACATTTGGACGCACAACGTCCCTAAAGGTATGGTCCGGTAGGGTAACTAAATTGAGGAGCTGGTTAGCTGGCACCTTTCCTTTCTCAGGTGTCAGTTTGGGAACGGCTGTCGCCACCCTGCGTGTAATTTCCATTAGCACAATAGGGTATCCGAAGATAGTTGCCTTTTCGACTAGTGTTTTAGTTTCTTTTTTAGATAAACTCATTTTTCTAACTCCCTTATACAACTTGTACTAATTGATACTAAAACAAGCGAACACTAAACATACTACAGCTATCATTATTATTGTTCAATAACCTTTCATTATTTATCCTTCCTTTCGTTAGTTGGGAATTGTATAAAAAAACTAGTTTTTAACTAAGAAACAAGCTTGCTAATAACTGGGTATCTCTAGTCTCTAACCGTACAAGAGCAGTTCTAACATCGTTCGGTAGACGACCCATGTTTCGTTTAGGCCGTAATGTTGGGATATTTTACTGCGACAAGCTCCATTTTGAATTAGAGTAAAGAGAGGGGTTGGGGTTTAAAAACCTAATTGAGTAAATAGTAAAAAGACCACTGTTTTTTTTGGATGCATTTCAGCGTCCACAGTAGTCTTTTTCGGTTCGCTTGAATTAGGGATAGTAAATCTGTTGAAAACAAACAGTTTGAAAACCGCTTTTAGCTGGTACAGAT
>SDBS01003805.1_pt1 | contig 14820 bp, 18 predicted proteins | sample 2277091 | NCBI WGS metagenome assembly SDBS01 (sample SAMN10404972, study PRJNA504765) | marine sediment metagenome | isolation source: marine sediment core GS10_PC15, 163 cmbsf | place: Arctic Ocean: Southern Knipovich Ridge | collected 2010
GGCTGCTCCGGCCCCGCTGTACACCACCGCCTCGAACCGGGCTTGCCTTTTGGCGACGCGCCGCAGGACAATGCCGCCGGAGAAGACCACCATGCCCGCCGACATTACGATGTGTCCGTGGCGCTACGCCGTCGAGGACCAGAACTTCGAAACACCACCGAAGAGGATCGTCGCGAGGCTCTTCCTATGGCCTGAGTTCAAAATTCCACGGAGGTCCTCGCGGTCCTTCAAGAAGGTGTCCGCTTCGTCTATCAGGAGCGTGGGCTCGAACTGATCTACTGCCCTGAATAAGCTCGCGGCCGTGATACTCGACGAAGGGAGGGGGCGTGCGAGCAGCCAATTCGATCCGGGGGGAGGATCATGGTTCGGTGCAGGAGGAATATGCGTGAAGCAAAACGGGAACGGGCTTGACGACGGTGGCGAGGGGTAGCGTAGACTGCGCGACGAACGAGAGGACTGCACTGAGGTGGTTACCGAGCCGCTGATGCCTAAGCCAGAGAACTTCTTCGACGAGCTGCTGAACGTGCTGGACAAGAACGGCTACACGTTTGTGACGCGCGAGTGGGTCGCTGAAGACGGGCGCCTAGTCTTTGCTGAGGTGCAGCGCGATGGCGAGTCGTTCGAGATCCGCGCGAAAGTGCGAGAGGACTAGTCCGATGAACGAACCACTGGATACGGCGTACCGCGACCGGAAGGCGAGCCAAGAGCGTGCAGACGCACGGGCTGAGCAGATCGGCAATGTCGGAGTCTTCGAATCTCAGGTGCAGGCCCCAACTGGACGGCCACAGGTGGCGAGCGACTGCAAGCACGGCATCGACGCGAAGTCGTGCGGTGTGTGCTACACGGCGGCGGAGACGGTGGGAACGCTGACGGGCGAGCCGGTGGACGAGGCGTGGTTCGTGAAGCCCAGCAAGGAACTCCTGCATGGCAACTGGGACGGGTTGCCGTCAGATCAATTCTACGAGGCGCTGTCCCGGCTACCCGACGCAGGTGAGAGGGCGCAGCGCGCGTCTGCTTACGAGCGCGACCGTCAGCACGCGATCGTCCATCTGGACGACCTGCTGGCCAATTCGGATCAACACGTCGAAGACACGCGCAACGAGTCGTTCGTCCAGCGGCTCGAACGGCAAGCTGTCGAGAGATTCCCGGGAATCGTTGCCGGTGTGGAAGACGCAGTCTTCGGTGACGACGAGCCGAACAGCAGCGTGCTGGACGAGATCACCCGCAACGCACAGGCGGCATTCAACTTCGTGATCCCGCCAGCACTGCCGTCAGCCGACGTGCAAGCGGTGCGGCTGATCGCGCGCCAGAAGCGCATCGACGCCGACCAGGCGCAGCTCGATGTCGATCAGGTGGTGTTCAACGAGACGCAGCAGCCGCTCGATCGCCACGACCAGCACATCGACGACATCTTGGAACAGCCTCACGGTGCGGGGTGCGAGCAGTGAACCGCATCAACCGCCGCAACTTCCTGAAGCGCGCAGGTCTGAGCGCCGCCGGTATGGCTGGCATGGCGGTCGGTCTCGGTGTCGGCGGGGACGACTCATCGAAGACCATGACGCTGCAGCGCACCGAGCCGGTCGCTGACGGCGACACGCTGATGGCCGAAGACCTGAACACCTTCGATGTCACCATCACGTCCATCGCAGCGCCAGAGACCTACGCTTGGAACGTGAAGTGGGTCGAGGTTCCGGCCTGATGCCGAGCGGTGGGATGCGGTGGAACTCCAAGCTGCCGAAGGCAGGCGCTGGGCGCGCTCCGGGGCCGCAGAACTCGGACAACACGAACCCCGACGGCCAACGGCACGCCGGGCGCAAGGGCGGGCAACCGAACCGCAACGGCGAAATCCGGGGCAAGCACAAGAAGGCAGAGCCTGAGCCGACGCCAGTCCTCGGCGCCTCACTGATCGACCTCGAAGAGGGCGCGCGGGAAATTCGCAGCATCCTCACCGACAAGGACCACCGGGAGAAGTTCATCGAGCTGATCGACATGGCGTTCGCGAAGGCGATCGATGGCAATTATCGGTTCTACGAAGACCTGATGAACCGCTTCGGCGGCAAGCCCGTGGTGACGCAGGCGAACATCATCGGCGACATGTCGGGCGACGAGACCGCGGCACTGGCCGAGCAGGTGGAGAAGAACTTCGAGGCCGGCGGGCTGCGGCTCGTGCCGCGGGAGGACGAGGTGGCAGATGGTTAGCGGTTCTCACGAGGGAGAACGGCGGGTATTCAGACCGCAGCGGATGGAAACGTCCGAAGCGATGATGAATAGTTTTCTGGTTGAAATTGACAACTGGATTCGAGGCTGCCACATTTCGGCCCCACGGCGACTCAGGTGGATGGGAGTTGCTCGATGCCTGACGAGATTCCGGCTGCGGCCGTTCACACACCCCGAGGCGGGCTTCGGCGTGATCGTCGAGGTCAACGGCGAGGTCGAGTTCCACCCTCTCACCAGTGAGGCTGAGACGGCGCTGATCGCTCAACTCGACTCACTCGCCGTGATCGCGAACTGGCGAGCCGATGCGGCAGTGGAGTTGGATGCAGGCCGCATCGCGGGTTACGCAGAGACAGATGTCGAGGCGGGCGGGGTTGTGACGCTGAGCGATACTCCACCGGAGGACGCTGCATGAAGCAGATGCGGACGCACCGCCTGCCGCAGATGAAGATGCGCCGCACAGGGCCAGCGCCGCAGCCCCGCCGGGCGGCGAAGCAGCGAGCTGCGCCCGCGCAAGAGACGCTGGCCGAGAAGCAGGCGCGGTTGCAGCGAGCCGTCGATCATGGATGGAGACCACGCGACCCCCTGCTCCCCGGCATCACGCTCAGGATTCCCGAATGACCACCGCCGAGAACTGCGCCCACTGCGACAAGAAGTTGACCGAGCCGTGGATGACCGCCCGCCGCCCGGATGTCGTGCAGGTGAAAGTCCACGCCGGTTGCTACAATGCCTTCCGCCGAGTGGAAGTTCAGTCGTGATCGAACAAGTCATTGGGCTGCCGCGCCGTGGTGGTAAGACGCTTGAGCTTGTGCAGGCGATGAAAGGCCACGACGACGCCGTGCTCATCGTGGGTTATGCGGCCGAGGCGGATCGCGTGCGTCGGGTGTACGGACTTGAACGGCATCAGGTCATTGTGGCGTCTGAAGCTCGGCGGACCTTGCGAGGCCGAAGCCCGGCCGTCTTTGTCGACAATGCCGACAAGCTGCTGGAGCACTTCATCGGTGCGCCGGTAACAGCAGTGAGCATGACGATGGATCCAAGCGCGATAGAGGCTGATAGGCTGCCTGTGAGTTGACGACACTCACGCGGGACGAGCGAGTCGCGGAGTACCTCCGCTGCAAGCAGTCGTTCCCCTACTTCCTCCGCTATGTCCGCATCGAGGATGCCAACAAGGGGGTGATCCCCCTTGAACTGTGGCCGCACACGGTCGACATCGCCGAGACCTGGCAGACCGGCGAATCGCACATCGAGGGCAAGGCCCGCCAGCTCGGGTACTCGTGGGAACTCGCCGCCTACGACGTCTGGCTGATGCACTACCGCAACAACGCCCGCATCCTCTCGATCTCGATCGGGGAGCGCGAGTCGAAGGAACTGCTCGGCAAGGTCGACTTCGTCGAGAAGAACCTCCCGCCGTGGATGCAGCTCCAGCGCTACAAGGACAACGCGACCGAGATCGGGTTCCTGAAGACCCAGTCGTCGATCATCGCGCTCCCGTCCACGAAGTCCGCCGGTCGTGGTGAGCAGGCGACGCTCGTCCAGACCGACGAGTGGGCCTTCCACGAGTACGCCGGTGAGAACTACGCCTCGTACCGCGCGGCGATCGCAGACGGCGGCCAGCACATCGCCGTCACGACGGGCAACGGCCCAGCGGGCATGTTCGCGAGCTTCTGGAACACTGACGTGCTCGACATGCCGTACCGCAAGCGTTTCAACGGCTGGCGTTCGCGCCCCGACCGGGACGACGCGTGGTACGAGCGGGAGCGCAAGGCGTACGAAGCCGCCGGTGAGAAGCACCACCTGCTCTTCGTGCGTGAGAACCCCGAGACGGTGGAGGAGATGTTCACCGCGTTCTACGGCCTCGTCTACGACATGTTCACGGACAGCCAGCACGCGACCGAAGACCCGTTCACGTACGAGAGCGCGAAGTGGCGGGTGGCTGCGGTGGACCCCGGCCAAGGCGATCCCGCGGCGGTCTCGATCATCGGCGAGAGCGATGGTACGGAAGAGCACCCGGCTCACGCGCACGACTTCGGTGACGAGTTCTACCAGCAGGGCACGACCACGATCGACGACATCTGGAACTACCTCGATGGGTGGTATCAGAAGGCGCCGCTCCATGCGGTCGTCGTGGACGGCACCGAGGGCACACTGATCTCGAGCCTCAACGCACGGTTCCGCAAGAAGTACGGGCAGCGGGCTGGCATCGTCGACGCAGCGAACAAGGAGCGCGGCGTCGGGATCGGGCACGTCGCGTCACGGCTGTCGGCCGGCACCTTCACGACGAATCGCAAGAACAAGCACATCATCCGGGAGTTCCACTCGTACCGCTGGGCGCAGCGCCGGGCATCGGGTGAGGCTGACCCGTACACCACTTCGACACCGACGGATCACCATGGCGACCGGCTCGACACCGTGCGGTATGGGCTGGTGTTCCTCTCGCAATACTGCACGAACGTGCGTACGCTTGAGGTTGACCGCCCGGCCTACGACCCGGTGCCGAAGAAGGTGGAAGACGAGATGCCGATGCCCGACTTCGACGGCAAGTGGACAGACCCGATGTCGAAACGACTCGCGATCCCCGAGGGTCAGCGTCCGCCGGTGGTGACGACGCGAGCGGGGCCGGACTACCGCCGACGCACGAAGCAGCCCGTGATGGGGAAGCGCTGATGACCAATGCCTGAACTGAGCATCGATCAGGTCATGGAGCAGGTCTCTACCCACTGGCAGGACTTTCATCCGCGCCGCACGGTGATCCGCAACTGGCGCGACATCCGCTACGGCCGCGACGACGTGCTCAACACGATCCCGGAAGAGCTGCGGTCGACCGACTTCGAGTATCACTCAATGCAGTTCAACAGCGCCGTCTTCGACCTCACCGCTTTCCTCTCGGCCGCCAAGCAGACGTGGACGGTCGACCCGCAGCGTGATCAGGATCGCGGGAAGGTCGATGTCGAAGAGCAGATCATCAAGGCCATCTTCGGGCCGAACGGGGTGCTCGACACCGAGTCGGGTGGAGAGGTGCCTTTCGCTGTCTGGCAGAACCAGTGCGAAAACGGGCAGGGCGTCTACAAGTTCCTTCTGAAGCGCGACTACCCGCTGGCGATGCCGCAGCGCATCTTCGCTGACGAGGTTGGTGACTTCCCGGACGCGAAGTTCGAGGACAACCCCGACTTCAATGGCCGTTCGCGCAAGTCGACCCGCGTCGATCGCCGGCAGACCAGGAACCGCGAGTCCGATGACTCACTGGACGCCCGCCGCGACGACTTCATGGAGGGCGAGTTCCCCTTTGAGTGGCGCTCGGTCGACCCGCTCAACACCGTGCCGATCACGCATGACGGCGTCGTGGTCGCGCGCGTCGAGATGACCGCCCGCCGCGCCACGATCCTGAAGGAGCACGGCCACTTCGACCTGATGGACGTCGACCAAGGCTTCGTCTACCTCTCCGAGCCGCAGGGCAACACCGACATGGGCCGCAGCACCGGGTCGACCGGCCTCGTGGTGAACACGTTCGAGTTCTGGACCGCGACACACGGCTACTTCGGTTTCATGTCGAAGCAGCAGGACTCGACGACCAAGCACCACAAGATCGTGCTGTCGAAGGAGATCAAGAGCTGGACGCATCCGTACGGTCGGGTGCCCTACTACGACGCGAACGGGCTACTCAACACCGACCACGACCTAGCGTTCCGCTGGGCCGGCGCGTTCGACGCGATGATCTCTGAGACGCCGCTTTTGAACCATTTGGAGTCGATGCATTTTAACGCGATCCAGCGCGGATTTTTCCCGCTCTACTACCCGGTCAAGGATCAGGGTTTTCGTGGCGAGCCAGCTCCGATGGAAGCCGAGCAAATGGTCGGCGTCACGCACTCTGACATGGAGCGCGTCGAGCTCCCGCCGGGCTGGAAGTGGGAAGTGATGCCGTCGGGCTTCGAGCCGGATCTAACCTTCCAGCTCCAGTCGGCGAGGGAGCGGGTCGGCGAGTCGGCTATCGCCGCAGTGCTCACGGGGTCGTCACCGGGCGCGGGCGACTCGGGAGCGAAGATTAGCCTGCTGATCAACGCCGCGGCCCGATCGATCTCGCCGTTTGTGAGGCATCACGTCGCGCCGCTGCAGGAGATGGCGACGATGATGCTCGAGACGGCGAAGCGAATGAAGCTCGACCTCAGCGTCACGTTCGACGAACGCCAGCCGGACGGCTCCACGAGGGCCAAGCGCCTCACGCTGAAGGCCACGGACATCGTCTCGACGGCGGTTCGCCTCAGTCTGAACATCGCGCTTCCGGTCGACGATGCGGCGCAGGAGTCGCGGGGCATGACGCTCGTGCAGCAGGGCATGATGTCTTACGACCGCGTGGCTCCGCTCTTCCTCGGCATCGGCGACCCGGAAGCGGAGCGTGACCGCATCGCGATCGAGAAGCGCGAAGCCCAACTGGACGACGTCGCATTCCAGACGGCCGTGCTCGACTTCCAGCAGCGTGCTCCTGCGATCTTCGCCGGGTTCTTCGGCAATGTCGCTCCGCTGGAGTCTCCAGATGGGTCGGTCGGTGGCGGGCCGGACGGGACATTCGGCGGTGCCAGCACGAACATAGGCCGAGGTCAGTCGGCGCAACCGTCGGCGACGCAGCTCGACGTTGGTGATCTGTCGTGAACCAGAACGACACGATGTTGCGGCGGGTGATCGCTTACGGGTCAGAACTCGACAAGCGCTACCTGCTCTACCTCAACGTCGTGTTCCCCGAGGTGAAAGGCAAGCGTCAGCCGCTGATGACCGAGGGGTTGGAGAAGCGCAACCAGTTCCTGCTCTTGCGAGAGGTCGCGCGTCACGCGAAACTCGTGCAGGAGGGCCAGGCCGAGCCGACGTTCCAGACCGAGGCGTTCACGGAAAACCGAGACAACGCGCAGGAGAGGCTAGCTGAACTCGCGATCGAGTTTGGAGAGAACCGATGACCACACCCGCTGTCGTAGAGCGTCTACCAGAGACGGCCCCGCCCGCACCCGCGCAGACTGTTGAGGGCGTACTTGCTGGCCTACAGGCGCAGCGCGATCAGGTCTTCGCTGATCTCCGCACGGCGGCGACGACGACGGTGCAGATCCCGGTACTCGACCGCTTCGGTGATCAGGCTCTCGGCGCTGACAAGCAGCCGATCTTCGAGGATACGATTGACACGGCGCGAGTCAACGCCCTCGCGACCACGCTCGACGCGCTCGACTCAGAGATCTCGCGGCTTAGTCCGGCGGGCGTCTCGCCGTCCGTCGCGGCGCAGATCGCGGCAACCGAGCGGGGGCAGGTCGCCGCTGCTGAACAGTTCGGGGCGCGTGAAGAGCGACTAGGTGGTGAGTTCGCAACTCGCGAAGCACGCCTCACGGCCGAGGCTGCGGATGTGGCCGCCGCCTCAGAGCGCCGTGACCGGCTGAGTTCCACACTCAGCATCCTCGAGAACGAGATCCGCATCGGCGACACCGATGTGCGGGAGGCCACGAATCGCTTCACGGCCGCCGCTGAAGCAGCGCAGTTGCAGCGTGGCGTGCTGGCTGACATCGGTGGCAAGGTGCTTCCGGCAGGGACGGAGTTCTTCCCGAACCTCGGCCCGACCGGCCCGATCGCCGCTGCGACAGCCGCGCTTGGCCAGCCCTTCCAGCCGTTCAGGACAGGCGGAACTTTCGGCGTCAATCCTGCTCAACTCGCCGCCACGATCCCCGGCGCACTCGGCCCCTCGGTAATCCCCGGTCTGGATGCGGCACTGGCAGAAGCGGCTGCGCAGCTTGCTGGTCTCGGCCTTCCGCCGGCAACGGGCGCTGGGCGGCAAGCCCGCGCACCGCAGACGGGTCTCAATCAAGCTACTGCTGCACTGGCGGGAGGGTAGATCATGGTCACTCCAGTTTCTCAACTTGTAGCACTGATCACAGGCGGTGCGCCGCAATCCGTGATCGATGTTGTCGCTTTGCGTATTGCCGGACTCTCTGATGCAGAAGCGCGAAGCATCGTGGGGTTGCTCCCTCAAACGCAGGCGCCGGAGCCACCCGCGTCGCCGGTGGGAGGATAGGCGATGGTTTCTTCAGTTTCTCAACTCGCGGCGATGATCGCAGGCGGAGCGCCGCAGTTCGCGATCGACTTCGCGAGGTTGCGCAACGCAGGACTGTCCGATCCCGAGGCGCGAAACCTTACCGGGTTGCTGCCACAGACGCCGGAGCCGCCCGCGTCACTGGTGGGCGATACCGGACAGCAGGTGTCGCTGACGACACCGGGGGCGGGCGAATTGAACGTGCCGTTCGGCGCGGACTTCCTCAGCCCGACGCTCGGTTTGCAGGGCATCCTCGCGGGGCTGCAAGAGCAGGGGCGCCAATTCGATATTACGCAACCAGAGCAGGTGAGTCAGTTCGGTCAGACGCTCGGCGAGCAGGGGCGCCAATTCGACATCGGCGCTCTGTTCAACGCGGCGATGTCGTTGGCGGGCCTTCGCGCGCAGGGACCGCAGTCCGCGGCGGAGCTGGCGTTTGCGCAGGCCGGTATCGGCCTCCCGGCGATCGGCGGGTCAGCGCAGAACATCGAGGGTCTGCTCGGCGCGACGACGCGCGGCGCCACCGGCCAGACGCAGTTCAGTGCAGGAGGGCAAGGCATCAACATCCCGAACACGCTCGGCGGCCAGCAACTCGCCCAGCTTCAGGGCAACCCGAACTTGGCTGGAACGCTTCAGAGCTTCGCTCAGGCCGCGGGCAACCCCGACATCCTTCAGCGCAGCCTGTCGGCTCTGCTCCCGAGCGGGTTCCAGGGTGTAGGCAGCGGCTTCGTCTAGATGAAGGACTTCCCGCTCTGGCGCGTCGAATGGATCGATTCGACGAATCGAGGTGGATGGCAGGAGGCGGGTAAAGACCTTGATCTCTCGAAGTGCATCACGGTGGGGTTTCTCGTGAAGGACAACGATGAGCGCGTGGTGATTGCCTCATCCATTGATGACAACGATGAGATCGCGAACCTCACCGCGATCCCCCGCCAAGTAGTCACGAAGATGGAGCGCATTGATGGCTGAACCGCGACGGCCGTGGTGGGAAGTAGCGACACCTCAACAGCGTCGTGGGCTTGAGGCCGCGAACTGGCGGCGCGAGATGGACGCGACGATCTTCCACGAGGAATTTGACCCGACGCCCGACGAAACGCTGCCTCAATCGCTGAAGCGGAGAGGTCGGGAGTCGCGCCAGAACCCCCTCGGACCGGCCCCAAAAGAACCTGAGCCCACCATCCGTGGCGGTACGGTGCGAGAGCGGATGTTGCGTGCGTTTGATCGCGAGCGCACGGCCCCACTGACCGACGAAGAGTTTGCTGAGGTGACTCAGGGCATACCGGAATTCGAACGCCGATTGAGGGAGCCGGAGACCGCCCCTCCTCCGCCACGCGAACCAATTCCATTGCCGGAGACGGTGCGCGGGGGTTCGCCCCGTGAACGGATGGTACGGGCATTCGGCCGCGACATTGCCCCCCGTCAGCGCGATGAGCTGACAGCAGCGGATATCGAAACGTTCGTTGCGGACTCAAGGGCACGCGGTCTGTCTGATGAGTCGATCGAAACATCATTTCGTCATATTGCGGAATCCGAACTCGGCCGCGACTCCGCCGCCATGCTGGTTGGTGAAGTGTTCAAGGTTTTGGACCGCCCAAGAGGTGCGTTAGCTGGCGCGGTGGCCGGTGCGGTTGAGGAAGGTCCTGGCGGGATATTGCCGGGCGCGGCCCGAGGGTTCCGTGAACCGGAGCAATTCCGAGGGATTGAGTTCCCCGGCATTCGTGATCTGCCGGATGTTGGTATTTCGGCTGGCCCCCTGAATCTCACTCCGCGAACGGTGGCTGGGTTCGGCGCTGAAGTTCTTACCGACCCGTTGATTCTCGCCGGTGCAGGAGGCCGCCGTTTGATCGGCGCGCCCGTGCGAGCAGCGGCAGAGCGGGCCACACGTATTGCCGCCCAGCCCCAAGGTGTTCAGAAGCTGCTTCGCTTGCTCGAAGAGGCCGTGCCCGTGCGTGGCCGTACTGAAGTGCTCAGGCGGAAAGAACTGCAGCAGCGTGCGGCTCAAGTCGGCCGGATCACCGAGGCGGGTGGCGGGGAGTCTGCGTTCAGGCAAGCACGAGCTGCGCAGGCAGGCGAGTTGCCGATCGCGGCGTTCGAGCCTGTGGCAGCCGTGGCTGCGCGTGAGGCAGCGACGCCGCAGGTGGTCGCAGGCGTCGTTGCTGCGCGAGCGAGCGAAGAAGCATCTTTCAGGCAAGTTGTTGAAAACTTCGCTTTGATTGAGGTTCGTAAATTAGAGACTCGCCGACAGGCGCTGGTGAAGCAATGGGAACGACTGACTCAACCGGAACGGCTTACACAAGAGGGCAATGAATTGGCATTACGGATCGACAGATTCGATGAGGCCATCGACAACATCGCTGCTGACCCATTCCAATTCGCTGAAACTAGAGGTTTCTTCAAGTCCGTTCAGACAGAATTGTTCCCTGACCGACCCCCCATATCCCCCAGCGAGTTTCTGCTTGGCGGTTTCAAGCGTTTCCACCCCGACCCTGTCGAGGCAGCGGGAAGTGTGACATTCAGAAGCCTCGTGGGGCAGGCCGACATCGACTCGATGATCGACGACATCGGACGCAACCCGTCCTTGAGGCCCTTTGAGCGGACGAACACGCAGGCGGCGCTGATCGATGTCCTCAACGGCAAGCTCCCAACGCGAGGCCAGATCGGGATGCTGGAGAAAGTCTTCGGCCCCGACTTCGCCGCCGCACTCCAGACGAATCGCGGGCTTGGCCGTAAGGCGTGGGAGACGTTCCTCGATGCTTCTGGCATCCCTCGGTCGATACTGTCGTCTTTCGACATTTCGTTCCCCTTCCGTCAGGGCGCACTCGCTATCACGCGCAAGGAGTGGTGGCAGGCATGGGCGCCGATGATCAAGGCGTTCGGCCGTGAGCGGTTCGCGCAGGACATGGATGATCTGATCAAGGCAGGCCCGAAGACCCGTGCGGCGGCGGAAGCTGGCGACGAGACGGCGCAGATCGCCGTGCGCAACGCCGAACGCAACATCGCGGACGGTGTAGATTTTACTGCGCTCGATGGGGCGGGCCAGTTGACGGACTTCGAGGAAGGCTTCATGTCGCGGATCGCGAACAAGATCCCCGGCATCCGTCAATCCCAGCGCGCCTTCACGACCTTCGGTAACGTCTACCGCCGTAGTACGGCGAACAACTTTGCGGCGAAGGTCGATGATGCGGTTAGTCGAGGCGTGTTCACGTCCGACGATGCGCTCGCGCAACGCGGCGAGATGGCCGAGTGGCTGAACATCTCCACAGGTCGCGCCAACATCTCGATTGGTGAAGGCCGTTCGCTTCTGCTCACCATCGCAAACCGCATCTTCTTCTCGCCGCGGCTGCTGATCTCGCGGCTGCAAGCGATCGGCCGCGCGCGCAAGATTCCCGGTGGCGCGGTCGACATCGCGCGAGGTATTCCTTCAGCTCGCGCTGAGACGGCACGCGACATCGTGGGCTTTATCGCGACTGGCACGGCCTCGTTGGCGGCGATGGATGGTTTCGGATGGATCGACGTCAAACTGGACGACCTCACGTCCTCCGACTGGGCGAAGGGCAAGGCGGGGACTACCCGTTACGACCCGTGGGGCGGCTTCCAGCAGGTCGCGCGCTTCGTCTCTCAGATCGTCGCAGGGGCGAAGGAAGCGATTGACAGCGGTGACCTCTCGCAGTCGAACATCGCCGCTACGATTGGCCGGTTCACCCGCTCGAAACTCGACCCCGGTGTCCCAGCGCTCTTTGTGGATCTCGCCCTTGGCAGTACATTCCTCGGCGAAGAACTCAGTCCTGAGCAGCAGTTGTCGGATCGTTTCATGCCGCTGTCCATACAGGACATCCTCGACGCTGCGGCCGAAGAGGGGTTGCTGGGCGCGGTGAAGTCGCTACCAGCCTTCACCGGGATCGGCGTGCAGGCGTTCGAGACGATCAACGACGCGCGCAACAAGGTGGCGTTCGAGATGTTCCCGGAGCTCGGCGTGCCCTTCAAGGAACTGAACGTCGGGCAGCGCCGGCAGGTGGACGAGTCGGAACGCGTCAAGCGCAAGATCGGAGAGCGCGAGCCAGATCCAGGCAGCCCGCAGCAACAGGCGACGGCCGCGTTCCTCGGCTTCGAGTCCTTCAACGCAGACGCGGAAACGGGACTGCGCGCGAAGATCGATGCTGGGCTGGACCCGAAGGCGCTCCGGGCAGCCATCAGGGACTTCAGAGGAGATCGCTTCACCGCATCCGATGCACTATTCACCGACGTGGTCGAGGGCCAGATCGACCGCGAGGATCAGCCGATCGAGGACGTGTTCGCGGAACGCTACTGGTCGACCGAATTGCCAGAAGACCCCGAGACCTTCCGCTTCGACTTTGACGCGCGGGACGCGGCGCGCGAAGAGATTCTGGCGCAGGCGACCGCGCAGGGTGTCGATGCGAACTACATCACTGGCACCGGGCGGGGGACGTATCGCGGGCAACGGTTCCGAGACCCCGTCGTCGTGCGTGCGATCGAGGAGCACGAGGCCGTCGAGCAGAGCTTGAAGGACGCCGGCCTGTTCGACATCCAGAAGGACGAGTTCGCCAAGCTCAAGGCAGACGAGCGCCGTCCGCAGATGAGGGCCGAGCTGGCCGAGTTCGACACCTTCCTTGAGTATCGCGATGCGCTGATCGACGGCCGCACCGCGGCTCTCGTGGAGCGAGGATTCGCGCCAGAAGTGGCACGGCCGAGAGCGGAGCGTGACATCCAGTCCTTCTCCGTCGTGCAGCGGCTGAGCGAGAAGGTGCAGCAGGCACGGGCGGACTGGGTGCGTGCCAACCAGGCACTCGCGGTGGTGGCGATCGAGCGGGGCTACCTGTCGCCGAGCCTGCTCAACATCGCGCGGGCAGGCGAAGAGGCGAGGCCCGGCCAATGACGACTCAAACGTCGATCAAGGTCGAGGTCTGGTGCGCGAATCCGCTGTGCTCGAAGACCGTTCACACGCACGGCCGGAAGAAGCAAAAGGTGTGCGAAGTGGTGGTGCCCGAGGGGGTCACGATCACGGTGACAGACCAGTGCAGTTCGTGTAGAAGTGTGCAGACCTTCGAGGTGACGGGGTAGTCCGCCCCTTGCGCAATTTCGTGTGACCCCATAATCTAGCGGCTAGCAACCCCGCTCACCACAGAGCGCCTAGAGCGCCGTGAGGTCTTTTGACCCGCGGCGCTCTTCTGCGTTCACCGAGCGGTACGTGCGGAGGCGAGATGGCTCAGGCACCCGAGGCCACGACGGACAAGGTACAGGCTCCCGAAAACCCGAAGACTGCTGCGCTCGCGGCTGCTCGTGAAGAGCATCCTGACGTAGTGCTTCCGGGTGAGACGGCGCCCGAGGCCGATCCCGTTGACGGTACAGGTGAAGAGGCATCGCCCGCTGCTGAAAAGCAGACCGAGGAAGCACCTCCCGAAGTTGACTGGAGCGATGAGGCATCACGCGATGCCGAGCTGACGCGACGCGAGGAACAGGCTGAGTTGAAGACTCAGGAACGGCTCTCGAATCAACTCAGTTCGCTTCAGGGCGAGCTTTCGATGGCAGAGCAGGGTCGCGCCGAAGAGACGCGAAACGCTCTGCTGAAGGAACTCGACGCACTTGCTGAATCCGATCCCGAGAAGCTGATCCAACGGCTCCGAGACGAGCCGGAATCGGCGCAGGCTATGGCCCAGCGTTCCGCACAGGTCAGCCCGGTGATCATGCAGCAAGCCCGCCAGATGGTTGCGGTGGGTCAGGCCAAGCAACTCTTCGGAGTGCGCCCTGACCTTGAGGAAGCGGCATCCATACCGGGCAGCGAAACGTGGCGCGAGGCGATCACCGGCGACGGTGGCATCTTCGGCTACGTCGACCGCACGGCGCGGGAAGAGGGCGGCACAGAAGCCGTCGAGAAGTTCAAGAACTCCAAGGAATACACCGACGCCATTGCTGGCGCAGAACGACGGGCAGCGCACGACGTGATTGGCGATACCAGCGGGCCACCTCCGAGCGAGGATGGCAAGCCGGCATCGGCCGATCCGACCGTGACCTACGACGACCCGGCGCAGCAAGCGGTGGCAGAAGCAGCACGCGAACTCGGCAAGTCGGTGGATGTGAGCAAAATCCAACGCCGCCGCCGAACCCCCGCGAGCGCTGCGTAGTAACGAAAGAGAGGTGCCCTCTTGAGTGGTGGCACGGCCTTCGATACCGACTTCGCGACCACGACGATCGACAAGTACATCCGGCTGCGCACGACGGACAACATCTTCACGACGCATGTCCTGCTCGGCTGGCTGGAACGGCGCGTTGGCATCAACCGTTTCCGCGGCGGTGACAACCTGCTGATCCCGCTTCAGACCTCTGAAGACGCTAACGGCGGCTCGTACAGCGGTTTCGACACCTTCGACACTGACCCGTCTGAGACGCTGACCAACGCGGTCTACACGTGGGCGCAGTACCAACAGCCTATCATCGCCAGTGCGTTCGAGGTGGAGCGTAACCGTTCCACTGAGGGTGTCGTGGATATGTGGCTGAACAAGACCGACGTGGCGCTGAAGTCGCTGCGGAGC
>SDBS01003806.1_pt1 | contig 14819 bp, 15 predicted proteins | sample 2277091 | NCBI WGS metagenome assembly SDBS01 (sample SAMN10404972, study PRJNA504765) | marine sediment metagenome | isolation source: marine sediment core GS10_PC15, 163 cmbsf | place: Arctic Ocean: Southern Knipovich Ridge | collected 2010
GGGTAGAAGCATTGCCTGGATAACCCCTTTTCAGAGTTTAGGTACTTGGCTTATTATTACTTTGGCACTAGCCTTTCTGTCCCCACTCGTCTTACCCATTCCTGGTGCGACCTTCTTTCAGTTCTATTTCCCGATGGCTTTTATCATCGGTGCCATAGCATCGGCTACCGCCCCGGCATTAACCTTGGCTATCATTCGTGAGCTTAGGGCGAGGGGCCCCTTGACGACGACTTTGCTGGCGGGGGTGGGTCTTGATGATGCTATCGCTGTTATCGCCTTTGCCATCGCTGTGGGGGTGGCCCAACCCTTGGTCAGTGGGGTGGGGGGTGTCTCCTTTTATCAAATGTTGGGAGTTCCTTTCCTGCATATACTCGAGTCGGTAGGTATCGGTGCTGCCTTTGGCTTTGCCTTAATCAATATCGCTAAGCTGGTAAAAACCCGCAAGTTGGTCTTGGTCGTGGTTTTAGGGGTGATTGTCACTTGTATCGGCGTCACCAATCTTCTGGGCGTGTCATTGATTATGGCGAATATGGTCGTTGGCTTTGTCGTGGTAAACAGGGGCAGGAAAGACGAGCCGTTTCCCGTAATTGAAAATATTGAAGACGTAGTCTTTACCGTGTTCTTTGTATTGGCGGGGATGCATTTCGATTTAGGCGTCATGAAAACGGCTGGTATTCTGGCGGTATCGCTATTTGCCATCAGGTTTGCCGGTAAGTACTACGGGGCAAGAATCGGTGCCAAAATCGCTCATGCGCCAGAGGCGGTGAAGAAATATATTGGTTTCACTTTGCTGCCCCAGGCCGGGGTCGCTATCGGCCTAGCTCTCCTGGCGAAGAGTGCCTTTCCTGATTTTCCTGTTCTGGGCGACGTACTGTTGAATGTGGTTCTGGCATCGGTTATCATCAGTGAGATTGCCTCACCCCCTCTGGTGAAGTACGGAATCCTCAAGGCTGGTGAATCAGCGGGGTCGGTCAAACCGGTACCTGAGGCTTAATGAGCTGTTGGTTTGAGCAGAAGTGGTGATGGCTAAATCCTGGCGGGCTAATCACTAACCGTGTCAACCCGTGCTCCCTTAGAAATAACCCAGGTTATGCCGGCTTCAATGTCCTCGTTTCTTCCCTCAATCTCCAGTGTTATCCGCCCCTTGTCTTGTGCTACATCTACATCGGCCTGATAGATATTGGTTACCAGGTTGAATTGCTGGCTGATAGTATAGATAATAGGCTCAGAAAGTAGTTCCTTGGGAAAAGTAATTGTTACCCGTCGTTTTGTCATTTTTTGCCTTCTTTCAACCTTCTTATCCTGTTTTGTTCTGATCTTGTAGGGATATCTGGCAGAGTTTTACCTCACCCCAGAGACCCATATTGCTGTCGGCGATGATTACTGCTCCTGTTAGCCCCTCAATACGTTGAGCCATCTCAATCCCTCTGGTGATATCGCTCGGTTGCTCAATCAGGTTCCCGATGGCAGTGGCAGCAGTGTCAGCAAGGGTGGCTGATTTGGACAATACTATCACGGCGTCAGCCTTACCGTAACTCAGGGAGTATCCTACTGTTCCCGATGATGTGCAAATTCCTAGAGGGGTATCTGCCCCGTCAATTTCCAGGCCGATTGTGCCGGTTAATGGCGATTTACCGGCGTAGATACCGATTAGCCTTTTCTTCAGGCTCTTTAAGTAAATATCACCGCCGTTTTCCACGATTATCTCTGGCGAAAAGGGTAGTAGTTCAGTGCCAACAAATTCAGCGATAGCACCGGCTACTCCTGCCATGGGACCGGTTCCGGCACTACTGGCTGAGGCTGACATTACCTTTACAATACAAGGAGCGTTGCTGTCGACGTTTATGGGTTTGAGGGCGGTTAGAAAATCAGGATGTCGCTCGATATACCTTTCCAGTATATCCCGGTATTTCGTCACCAGCTTGAAGGCTTTTCTTTTCAGGTTGGTTGAGGCGCGGATACACAAGTCCGTCTCTTTTACTACGATACTAAAAGAGATTAGGTCCCTATCTCTAATCCAGTGCCGGTAGGTTCTCGGCTGGTACATAAACTAGAAGTGGAGTTCCATCGCTCTCGGGGGGCAGGCCTTCAAACAAAGTCCGCAAGCCAGGCATTTCCTATCGTGAAAGCTAACCTTCCTGGTTACCGGGTCAAGTTCGAAGGCACCGGAGGGACAAATAGTTATGCAGGCACCGCATTGAGTACACCTTTCCTCATTGCGAGTAACATTTTGGCTAAGCGATTGTATTATGACTCCGGTTTCAGCCAGGTACCTGATGCCTTTGTCATAGTCTTCTTGCTTCCCCTTGAGCTCCAATACCAACAGGCCTTCTTTATCGGGAGTAACTGATGCCTTCAAGATGTTGAAATCAAGATTGTAATGTTTGACCAACCGACTTATCATCGGCCGGTCTGCCAGGCGTTTCGGAAAATGCAGGACTATTCTTCTTGATACCGTCACTAAGACCACCCTACTGCCCACTATGTGAGCGTTTTTCTTTTACTCTAATTAAACAATCGTTCATTGAGTTTGTCAACTTGAGGGAGTATCTGCCTGAAGTGGGTAATGTCTGTTGGCTCTATTCCCTGTCGGCAGTCTTCTAGCTGTATTTGTAAAGACTGTTTTTAACGTTATACAATGGGGGGAAGTTACGATTGGTTTTTCTGGGGACACAGTTCGGGTCTGTTCTTGGGAAACAAGTTGTGTTTACTTTGACTTGTGGGGGTAGGTTTGGCTAAAAAAAAGGAAGAGAAGCACGGGCGTAAGTTTACCAGGCACCAGCTTGCCCGGTGGCAGCAGCAGCAGAAGAGACAGCGTATTTTTCTCATCCTGGGGATTGGCGTTATTGCTGTCGTCGGTGGTGTTATCGGGGGTGGCTGGTACCGTGATGAGTACCGGCCGATGCAAGAGGTTGTGATCAAGGTAAATGATACTGAGTTCGATATGGGCTACTATGTTGACACACTTAAGATCAGCGGGAAGTTGTATCAGCAGATCTACGGGGAGAGTCAGTCCCTCTTCTATATGCAGTCCGTGGCCAGCCAAGCGGTGACTGCTATTGAGCAGAGGGAGCTAATTGAGCAGGGGGCTATGGCATTAGGCATCACGGTTAGCGATAGTGAGGTTAGTGAGGAGCTTAAGAAGAATGACCCTCCTCTGGGTAACGACTTTCGGGACCTGGTCAGGGGTGACATGTTGAACAGGAGGTTGCTGGACGAGTATTTCGAGCAAGAAGTGCCGCAATTTGCCGAGCAGAGACAGATTATGGCGATGTTTCTTGAGAGTGAGAGCCAGGCGACTGCGGTTAGGGAGAGGCTTGAGGTCGGTGAAGGTTTTGCCGAGCTGGCCGGTGAGCTTTTCCTGGAGAGCATCACCGTGACGGAGGGTGGTGAGGCCGGTTGGTACCTACCGGATATTCTGTCGGAAAAACTGAGGCTTCTCGTACTTGAGGACTATGTCTTCACTGCCGGGGTGGGAGTGAGCGGGCCGCTCTATGACGAGGCCAGGACCAAGGGGGTCGGCTACTGGCTGGTCAAGTTGGTAGAGAGAGATGAGGATGAGCAGGGTGAGCTGTTTAATATTCAGGTGATGCTGCTGGGCAGTGAAGAAGAGGCGCAGGATGTGATAGACCGCTTGGGGCTCGGGGCCGGTGAGGACTTTGCCGAAGTAGCCAGCGAGCTTTCTCAGGATACTGCCTCGAAAGAAGACGGGGATGACTTGGACTGGCTTAACCCTGAAGAGATAGCTGCACCCCTTAGAGATTTCGTTCTGGCGGCTGAACCGGGGGCGTTGAGTGAGCCGATAAGGGATGATGCGGTTGTCACCAAGGGTGGCTACTGGCTGGTGGAGGTCCTGGGTATTGAGGACAGCAGGCAGATTTCGGAGAGTGACAGGGACTTCTTGAAGGGCAGTGCTCTGGACGAGTGGGTCTCTTCACTGTGGGATGACCCGGAGAACGTGGTGGAAAGCTATCTGGATGATGAAAAAATAGCATGGGCGATAGATAGGGCTATCGGTAGTTGAACTAGAGCAAGAGGGTATCGAGGTGATGAAAAAGGACAGCATCGGGGTTGGTATGCTGGGGTTGGGGGTGATTGCCGGACAGGTTGCCCGGGTTTTACGTGACAAGTCCGGGGTCCTGGCTAGCCAGGTCGGCTGCCCCCTTGTCTTACGCAAGGTAAAGGTACTGCCCGAGGACTTGAGCCGGCCGCAGGTAGAGGAGATAGGCCCTCATCTCTTTACTACCGATGATGAAGAGTTTTTTACCGAGCCGGGGATAGATATAGTTGTCGAAGCCATCGGGGGTGAGCATCCGGCCCTGGAGTATTTGACCCGGGCGCTTGCCGGAGGTAAGCATATCGTTACCTCCAACAAAGAGGTTATTGCCAAGCACGGGGCTGAGCTTCTGAACCTGGCGGATAAGAACGGGGTGGCGCTGCGTTATGAAGCTAGCGTTGGTGGTGGTATCCCCTTAATTTCTCGTTTCCGGTATGACCTGGTGGCTAACCGGATAGAAGGCATCTATGCCATCATAAATGGGACGACCAATTATATACTGACTCGAATGGCTGAAGAGGGTGCGGACTTCTCTTCGGCTCTGGCTAAGGCTCAGGAGCTGGGCTATGCCGAAGCCAATCCGGAGAATGATATAGAGGGGATAGACGCTGCCTATAAGCTGGCTATTCTGGCATCGCTGGCTTTTCACACCGAGGTCAGACCGGAGAGTATCTATCGCGAAGGAATTTCCCGCTTATCCAGCCGTGATTTCCAGTATGCCCGGGAGTTCGGTTTCGCTATCAAGCTGCTGGCTATCGCTAAAGAGGGCGATGGAGTGATTGAAGTCCGGGTGCACCCGGTCTTCATCCCGGAAGACTCTCTTCTGGCCAAGGTCGATGGTGTCTATAATGCCGTCCTGGTTGAGGGTGACCTGGTTGATAAGGTCCTTTTCTTTGGCCAGGGCGCCGGACCGCTGCCTACCTCTAGCGCTGTGATAGCTGATGTCGTCTCGGCGGCGCAAGACATCCTGCTCGGTGTTGCCGGCGGAGCCAGATGGGAGCCGGAGCACAGTAAGGTTATTAAACCGATGGCGGATATTGAGACCAGATACTATCTCCGACTCAACATTGCCGACCGGCCTGGTGTCCTGGCCCAGATTGCCAAGGTCCTGGGCGACCGCCAGATCAGTATTTCCTCCGCTATCCAGAAGCTGGCTGACCGGGCAGCGCAGACCGCTGAAATCGTTATCATCACCTATCCCGCTCTGGAAAGGGCGATGCAGTCGGCGCTTGGGGAGTTAGTCCACCTATCCGGGGTTAAGGAAGTAAGCAACTTCGTTCGGGTAGAGGCCTTATCGTAGAGTAGCAATGAAAAACGGAGTCCTAGCCAGGTATAGAGACCTTCTTCCGGTTACCCCCGATACGCCGCTTTTCTCATTAGGCGAGGGGGATACCCCGCTAATCAGGTGTCCGGCTCTAGAGAATGAGACCGGCTGTGGGGAGCTCTATTTTAAGCTGGAAGGGTGCCAACCTACCGGTTCCTTTAAGGACCGGGGTATGGTGGTAGCAGTGGCCAAGGCGATAGAGACCGGCAGCAGGGCCATAATGTGCGCCTCTACCGGTAATACCAGCGCTTCGGCGGCTGCCTATGCCGCTTATCTCGGGATTGACGTTATCATTGTGGTACCCAAGGGTAAGATCACGATGGGTAAGCTGGCTCAGGCTGTCGTCTATGGGGCTAAGATAGTTGCCATTAAGGGAAATTTCGACCAGGCCCTGGCTATCGTGAGAAGTCTGACCGACAGGCATCCGGTTACCCTGGTGAACTCGGTCAATCCCAACCGTATCGAGGGTCAGAAAACAGCCGCCTTTGAGATTATTGATACCCTGGGAGATGCGCCGGACTATCTCTTTATCCCGGTGGGTAATGCCGGGAATATTACCGCCTACTGGAAGGGTTTTGTGGAATATGTCGGGCAGGGTAAGACGAAGGCTAGGCCTAGGATGATGGGGTTTCAGGCTGAAGGTGCCGCTCCCATCGTTAGGGGGTACCCTATTAAGGAGCCGCAGACTGTCGCTACCGCGATACGAATCGGCAACCCGGCGAGCTGGCAGAAGGCGGTGGCGGCCCGTGATGAGTCCGGGGGAACTATTGATATGGTCAGCGACGATGAAATCCTGGCCGCTTACCGGCTGATGGCGGCTAAGGGGGGCATCTTTGGTGAGCCGGCTTCGGCAGCTTCTCTGGCCGGTTTAATCAAGCTCTCTCGTTGTGGAACGGACTTCTCTCAAAAGAGGGTGGTCTGTGTGGTAACCGGCAGCGGCCTCAAGGACCCCGATAATGCCCTGAAAAGCGCTGAGCCCTTACTTGAGCTGCCGGCTGACTTGGCGGCTGTGGAACAGGCTTTGGGTTGGGGCTAAAGAAAGAGGGTAGAACAATCAGGGAGGAAGGCAGTGTTTGATTCAGATAAGATTAAGGTAGCGGTAGCCTCCATTATTGAGGCTATCGGAGAGGACCCGCAGCGAGAGGGCCTGGTCGGTACCCCCCGTCGTGTCGCTGAGATGTATGCCGAGCTTTTCAAGGGACTGAACGCGGACCCCAAGGATGTACTCTCGGTAAGCTTTGAAGAGGGACACCGTGAAATGATAGTCCTCAAAGATATCCCCTTCTATTCTATGTGCGAGCATCACCTGCTGCCCTTTTATGGACTGGCTCATATCGGCTATATCCCCAATCATGAGGGGCGTGTCGTCGGCGCCAGTAAACTGGCCAGAGTAGTCGAAATCGTGGCGCAGCGCCCGCAGCTTCAGGAGAGGATGACCTGCCAGATTGCCGATGCCATTGCCGAGGGGATCAAGGCGAAGGGGGTGGCAGTTGTCCTTCAGGCAGAACATATGTGTATGGTTATGCGTGGTATCAAGAAGCCGGGGAGCAATATGGTCACCTCAGGACTGCGGGGCACCTTCCGCACTGACCCCAAGACCAGGGCTGAGTTCTTCTCTCTGATACACGGTAAGTCTTTTATTGAGTAAGCTCAGCTACTCACCCATAATCTGCAGTATCACCTGCCTTGAGCGGGGCCGGTTATCGAAATCGACCAGGACTATCTGCTGCCAGGTGCCTACCATCAGCCTATTATTACTGAAAGGGACTGTTAGCGAAGCCCCCAGTAGTGAAGCACGGACATGTGAGTAACCGTTGCCGTCGCCCCAGCGACGGTCGTGGGCGTAAGTAATGTCCTTCGGGACAATTCGTTCCCACATACCCTGGAGGTCGGCTAGTACCCCGGACTCGAACTCGATGGTGGTTAGGCCGGCCGTCGAGCCGGCGACAAATATCGTGACCACTCCTTTAGCCATCCCGGCTTTGGCTACTTCCTGCTCTATGTCGGGGGTGATATCGATAATATCACACTCCCCCCTGGTATTGAGAGTAATCTCCCCGGTCACTACCATATCCTTACCTCCTGCTCCTAGCAGTTGGGAATTAGTTCATCCCAGATAATATCATCCAGCTCAAATACGGGGCCGTCCTTGCATACCTGCTTCAGCCCGCTTCTCGTTCTCACCGTGCAGGCGTAGCAGACCCCCAGCCCGCAGCCCATCCTCATCTCCATGGAGACCTGGATTGGCTTTCCTTTAAGGCCGAGCTCTTGCTTTCTCTGCGCCATCTCACGGTACATCGCGGCGGGCCCGCAGGCAAAGACCTGGTCGGCACTATCAGCTACCCCCGGCATGAGCAGGTCGAGAACCATATCCCTTTTGCCATCTTTAGAGGAGGTGATAGTTTTAACATCTATCCCACTAGGCAAAAGTTCTTCGGGATAGTGCTGAGAGGGGTTTCGCTCTCCTGATGGCTTGGATTCGCCTGATGCCCCACGTAGTAGCTTTATCTTAAGTCCGCGTTTTCCTCCCTGTTTGGCAAGGAAGTATAGGGGGGTGATGCCGATGCCGCCAGCCACCAGCAGCAGGTTGCGTGAGTCAGGGTTAATAGAGAAGCCGTTACCCAGCGGGTGGTCGAGTAAATCTATATTGTCCCCGGCCTTGCGTTGGGATAACCACTTTGTCCCTTTCCCGTCTTCCCAAACGGCGAAGAATAGTGCGATATCACCTTTGGCATTTACCTGGTGAATGCTAAGAGGGCGTGGTAGGGTGCATTCTTCCCCGCAGTTCACCATAACGAATTGCCCGGGCCTGGCTTCTTGGGCTATTTGGGGACATCTTAACCAGATAATCCAGCTGCCTAGTATGTCCCTTGTACGGGGGCGTTCGATATCCCGGCGACGTTCTAGCTCTTTTATAATTCGCTTGTTACTGATAACAGTAGACGTTATTAGCTTCATAACGGTTCCTTGCTGTGTTCTGTTACCCTGCCTCCTCGACCTTAACCGAGCTGTCCTGATAGACCAGCTTACCCTGCGCAATAGTCGCCATTACCTTACCCTTCAGCCTTGCGCCGTTGAGGGGGGTGTTCCTACCCTTTGAGGCGAAGGTGCTGGTGTCCACTACCCACTCCATATCTGGGTCGAAGATGGTCACATCAGCGGGGGCACCGATATCCAGGGTGCCCAGCCTGCCGTACCTATCACTGATAATCCGGGCTGGCTCCCTGGTAAGCTTGGCGATAAGGGTGGTTAAGGATAGCTCTCCGCTGTGCACCAGGCCCAGCAGGCTGCCCAGGGCAGTCTCCAGACCGCTGATGCCAAAGGGGGCCAGGGCGAATCCCTCGAGCTTATCGGCCTCGGTATGAGGAGCGTGGTCGGTGGCGATAATGTCAATTACATTCTCCTTGAGCCCCTCTAGCAGGGCTTTGGTGTCCTGCCTGGTCCTTAGGGGCGGGTTTACCTTGGCGCTGGCATCATAGCCCCTGACCTTCTCCTCGGTCAGGGTCAGGTGGTGCGGCGTGACCTCGGCGGTAACCCTTATCCCCTTCTCCTTGGCGCGGCGAATAAGCTCAACAGAGCCTTCACTGGAGACGTGGGCGATATGCAGCCAGCCCCCGGTCAGTTGAGCTAGGAGCAGGTCGCGGGCGACGATAATCTCCTCGGCGGCGGCCGGTATCCCCGGCAGCCCCAGCCTGGTGGAGAGGGCGCCCTCATTCATCAGACCACCCTTACTAAGGGTGGTATCCTCGCAGTGGTCAATAATGGGCAGTCCCGAGCTGAAGCTATAGTCCAGCGCCCGGCGCATCAGGCGGGAGGTTGCTACCGGGCTGCCGTCATCACTGAACCCCACCACCCCGGCTTTAGCCATCTCCTCCATATCGGCCAGCTCCTTGCCCTTTCTCTCGTTGGTGACACAGCCTATCGGCAGCACGCGGACGACACCCTCTGACGACGCTATTAGCTTGACATAATCTATCGCGGGTTGATTGTCCAGCGGGGGGCTGGTGTTGGGCATACAGCAGACAGTGGTAAAACCACCCCGCGCCGCCGCCCGGCTGCCGCTGGCGATGGTCTCCTTCTCCTCGAACCCCGGCTGCCGGAGGTGGCAGTGCAGGTCAATAAACCCGGGGCAGACGACCATCCCGCCGGCGTTGAGGACATCATATTGTGGCAAGGCCGGCTCTCCTTTGCCCAGCCGGGCGATTCTGCCCTCGACGATAAGCAAATCCCCGGCCTCATCTGTCCCCCGGCCGGGGTCGATTATGCGTCCCCCCTGAATAAGCAGCGGCTTCACCGTTTTTTACCCATCGTTTTTCTTATGAGGTACTGTGGCATAGTGGCTGGGCTTAAAACCGAGGGCCTCGGCCTCACCTGCCGAATTGAAGACTATCAGGTTCTCCGGTCTGATTGTTCTGGCCCAGTGGCTTTCCGCACTGTGGTATTTCTTGTACTCCGGTATTCCTTCGTGCCAGTGGGAACTGGCGACATACTTGGGCTCGAAGCCGTGTTCACAGTAGGTGCACCTCAGTGTCATAGGCTTAGTGCTGACTATCTTGAATACGGGCTTGATGTACTTTATTTCGCTTTCCTGTACCGAGACGCACCTTGGATTGGGGCACTTTAGCCCCAGGTCTTGCCGGTATGCCGGGTAGTCTATCCCGGTAGCGGAGCCCTCCTTATCGGGAACGGTGACCTCCTTGGCCCCCAGGAGGAGGGCTATTAATGCCATCCTGACCGGCACCCCCCGGGCTGCTTGTTTGAAGTACATACTCCGTGGATCGGCATCCAACTCGCAGGCCAGCTCGTCAACACGGGGCAGCGGGTGCATAATAAGGGTTTTCTCAAACCCCTTTTCTTTGAGCAGTTTCTTATCCACCACCGGGTATCTCGTCTTCAGCCCCTTTCCTTCTTCACCGGTGGCAAACCTCTCCTTCTGCGGCCGGGTAACGTAGAGGGCATCAACCCCCCTCTTCAACTCTACCTGAATACTGATGTTGGGCATCATTGCCAGCTGGTGCGGGCTGCCCGGTGTGATATATATCGCATCCAGGGGGAAAGCCCCTTCCTTACCTGCCTGCTCAGAAGCCTCAAGCCTTTCCAGTTCCCCCCCGTATTCTGCGATTAGTTTTTGGATAACATGCTCCGGCACCTCAAACCCCGGGGTAGGGCAGAAGATGATATTTGCCCCGAGCTTGGCCAGAGCGAAGATGAGGGAGTGTACCGTCCGTCCGTATTTCAGGTCTCCCCATAGAGCAATCTTTAAGCCCTTAATGGCTTTCCTTTCCTTCTTGATGGTATAGAGGTCTAACAGGGTCTGGGTGGGGTGCTGGTGGCCTCCGTCACCAGCGTTTATCACCGGCACACCAGCATAGTCGGCAACTACCCTGGCGGACCCTTCCCAAGGGTGGCGGATGACGATTATGTCGGCGTAGCTCCCGACCACCCGTGCCATATCGGCGATACTCTCCCCTTTCGCCAGCGAGGTTGCCTTGGTATCGACCGCGCTGATGACACTGCCCCCGAGCCGATGCATAGCTGATTCAAAGGACAGCCTGGTCCTGGTGCTGGGCTCAAAGAAGAGGCTCGCCATAACCTTGCCGTGGCATACGGCGAGCTGCTCCTTTATCGAGTACGACATTTCGTCAGCTAGGGCAAAAACGGCTGCTATTTCCCCGTTGGACAGGTCATCTATGGTTACCAGGCTTCTACCAGTGAGGTTCATCGCAACTCCTTTTGCAGCAGTATACTATTTTCAGTTCCGGCAGGCTTGTTTCTGGCCGAGTTGGTGATGGCTACTTTATCCACTCCGTCAGTTTCCAGGAGCTGGACCTTTATCGCTTCATCTCGGGAGCTTGGAATGTTTTTGCCGGTATAGTCAGCCCGTATCGGCATTTCACGGTGGCCGCGGTCAATCAGAACCGCCAGTTGGACCTGCCGAGGGCGTCCCAGGTCAATCAGGGCGTCCATAGCGGCACGGATGCTGCGTCCGGTATAGAGGACATCATCAACCAGCACTATGGACTTGCCGTTAATATTGACCGGAGTGTCAATGCGGCGTGTGAGAGGTTGCGTATCCGAGGGGAAGATATCATCCCGATAGCGGCCAACGTCCAGGGCGACAACCGGCAGCTTTAGCCCCTCGAATTTTTCTATCAGGACAGCCAGTCTTTCTGCTATGGGCACGCCACGAGTGCGGATACCAACCAGTACCAGGTCTTTACTAGCCCTGTTTCGCTCGACGATTTCGTGGGCGATACGAGCCAGGGTACGCCTGATATCCTCTGCGGTCATTAGAATTTTCCGGGACATAAAAATAACCCCCTGCCCTGAGTGGCAAGAGGGTTATCCAGCTTGCGTTGTCTTCTTTTCCCCTTGCCAGCCTCGCCGGACCAGCTTAAAGGTCTATCATTTGATTTAATATTATAACATAGTTGATGGTGCTATTGCAAGATTTTGTAGCTAAGGAACCTAAACTATTGACTATCAGTCGGTATTTGAGTTATATAATCTATATAATCGGGTAATAAGTTCACTTTGTGGAAGGGGGTAAAAATGTCTGAGGAATTAAAAGAGAAATGGAGGGCTGAGGCGGGGGGTCAGGGTCTCGAGTTTTTTGGCGTGGCTGATGCTGCCGAACTGGCTAAGGTGCCTTTCCCGCCGCATCGCCTCCTGGATACGCCCTATGGGTTCTTACCGGATGCAAAGAGCATTATTGTCCTAGGCATGCATATCTGGGAACCGATGTTTAATGCCGTGATAACATCGGTGATACCGGATGGGGCTATTCCTTTTGATGACGTGCCTGGTTCTCAGTACTATAACTTCTACTATGAGCTTACCGAGGTACGGGCGCACCGCGTCGCCCGGGTAATTCGGGAAGATGGCTACAAGGCGGTGGTGGACCACTTCGTCCACGAGAAGGCAGCGGCCACCCTGGCCGGACTGGGCTGGATTGGCAAGCAGACTCTGTGCATTACGCCCCGGCTTGGTCCCCGCGTGCGGTGGTGTACCGTGATGACTGATGCCGTCCTGCCCTATGATGAGCCCTTCAAAGAAGACCTTTGCGGCGATTGTGAGATGTGCGTCCAGGCCTGTCCTACTAAAGCCATAATTCCCGGGCCTTCCCAGGGCGTTGAACCGGGGAAGAAGGTGGACTTCTGGAAGTGCATTGTCCCTCAGGAGATGCTCGCCGAGCCGAACGAAGACTGGCATAAGTATGCCAAGAAGTATTCGGTGCGCTGCTGCACGGAGTGCCTCATCTGCCACGATGTCTGTCCCATCGGGAAAGAAGAGCACGAGCGACGGGTTAAAGAATACAGCACCAAGCCAATGGCTTAACCGACCGGAGGAGCAGCAGCGTTTCGCACACTTTCTTGTGGCTGGATAGGTGGTTGGCGCTAAGGGTATATTCTCTAATCTTTTCTTCCTTTATGTTACTTCCTTAGCTTATATGCGCCGAGCCACTTCCCATACTGCCCGCTTATAGCTACTTATTCCCGCGGAGGTGGTATAGTATAATCATTGGGGCAACCCAGCATGCCAAAAGGGAGGATTAATAATGGAACTGAAGGAAGCCATTAAGAAAAGGGAAAGCGTTCGAGGTTATCTCAATGAACCAGTATCAGAAGAGAAGCTAAGAAATGTTCTTGAGGCAGCTCGCTTGGCCCCTTCAGCGGCAAACGACCAGTCGCTAAAACTTGTGGTAGTAAGAGATAGCGAAAAGCGTCGGAAGTTGGCACAAGCAGCAAACGGTCAGATGTTTGTTGGTGAAGCACCTATAGTCATCGCAGCCGTAGCTACAAGCATGGGGAATGCTATGCCTTGCGGAATCCCAAGATATATTGTGGATTTAGCTATAGCTGTGGACCATATGACTCTGGCCGCTGTAGACGAAGGGCTAGGAACTTGCTGGATTGGAGCATTTTCTCAGGAAAAAGTAAAGAGTATTCTGAGCATTCCACACGCTTATACTGTGGTAGCGCTCCTTCCCCTGGGATATCCGGAGAGGCTACGAAACGTAAAGGAACGAAAATCTATGGATGAAATCGTCTGCTATGAAGAGTTTAAAGGATGACATTTTCTAGTGAACTTTGAATTCCCTAGTGCAAAATTAACACTTATGCTAGATGTAAGCCGATTATAGAGTGCACCCTTATGATTGGACAGAAAGGGTTAGGCATCATGAAGTTAGACAAACAGACTGACGAACAAGCACGGATGAAAGTTAATTGTGCCAATGTATCCTCAGCGCTCACTCAGAAGGTTAAAGGTTTAGAGGGGGAGGTATTTGGCAAGTGGGATGGCAGGGATAGAAGAAGTAACAGACCCCAATAAAACCTCACCAGACGCTCTCGGATGCATCACAGGGCGTTTACTGCCCCCATCAGTAGGGAATTATCCCGAACGTGGGGGCAGCTTTTCTATTTCTCTGGCCAGAATGTGGTATAAACATGTTGACAGGCTGTGTTATAATACATTCTGTCAATAGATGTAGGGTAGCTTGGTTAATGGGGGATTATCATGGATGAACAATTGGAGAAGGAATTCAATTATTATTTAAGTCATCAAGACGAACTTGTTGAAAAATACAATGGTAAATTCATTGTTATAAAAGGCTGTGTCGTTATTGGTTCGTATGATTCCGAGCTAGAGGCTATAGAAAATACCGCTAAAGAGCATGAATTAGGCACCTTTATAGTCCAAAAATGTGAGCCCGGCAATCAAAGCTATACCCAGACATATCATTCAAGAATCGCCTTTGCTTAAGGGTGCTTAATGCCAAGTACGCCAATACAGATATCCGCGTGTACAGTAGCATACAAGGGATTGGCAGATGTATTGGTATCAGAGGTGCAGGTCGCACAGAGTTTTCAACCCCAATCTAGCCCCAAACCACCTGACCATTCCAAGTTCAATGCTATTTGGGATACCGGGGCAACAAATACTGTCATCACTCAGAGAGTCGTTGATGCTTGCAACCTAAGACCCATTGGTATGACCTTGGTGAATACAGCCCAAGGTCAGATGAAAACCCCGGTGTATCTTGTAAGTGTTGTTCTTCCTAATAATGTTTGCTTCTCTCAGTTAAGGGTGACAAGAGGAAACTGAGTAGGCGCCGCTGATGCCCTTATAGTAATGGATATCATAGGGCGGGGCGATTTTGCAGTTACCAACCATCAAGGAAAGACGACCTTTTCATTTAGATTACCATCGATACAGTGCATAGATTTCGTAAAGGAAAGACCGCCTGGTTCTATATCAAGCCCCCCGAAGAAATACGCGCATACTGGCAGAAATGACCCATGCCCATGCGGCAGCGGTAAGAAGTATAAAAAATGCTGCGGTAGATAATAAAGAATAACTTGCAGCTTCATATTATCCACCGGATTTGCCTTCTTGTGAGCTGCAACCAGCTCCCTCTCCCCCAAGGTACTGAGG
>SDBS01003807.1_pt1 | contig 14817 bp, 13 predicted proteins | sample 2277091 | NCBI WGS metagenome assembly SDBS01 (sample SAMN10404972, study PRJNA504765) | marine sediment metagenome | isolation source: marine sediment core GS10_PC15, 163 cmbsf | place: Arctic Ocean: Southern Knipovich Ridge | collected 2010
CTCACCGACGTGACGATCGAGTCGTCCAACGACTACGCCACCGTGACGGTCGTGCCGCTGGACGACAGGCCCATTGCCTCATCGCATCGCGTGCTCGTGCAGGTGGGCACAACCGAGCGCATGACAGGCTGGGCCGACCGCAAGCTCGACTTCAAGAGCAAAGACGGCAAGAGGACGTTCCACGGGCGAGAGATCGTCAGCGTAGGGGCACCTCCGTGGCGCATCGCCAACGCCCGGATCAGCGTAACCGTGAACAACCCGCACCTCACGCGAGCCACGCTGCTCGACACGGCAGGCTATGCCGCCCGGAACGTCGACGTCCGGAAAAGCGACAGGGCGCTCACCGTCAAGTGCCCCAAAACCACGATCTGGCTGATCCTGACAAAGTAGGCTGGGCCATCCACTTGTGAAACTGGGGTTCGCTCAGGCGCCGGCCGCAGACGAACAACTCACTCATGCCGGGACTTTCCCCGCCATAGTCCGACCCGAAGCGCAGCCGAACTTTGAGGGCAGGGGGAACCGGATCTCCCATGTCTCGGCCAAACTGTTTGCTGCCGCAAGACTTGGGCTGCGCCTGAGTATTGGAACCCCTACGGGCTCTCGTCTTGCCCGGGGGATCGATTCGGATACAATGACTGCAAACGAGCCTGAGCGCAAGACGGAATCGTCGAGGCCCAGGATTCCCGCGAGCCGGGACAGGCCAACGTCACAGGAAATGTCGGATACGGCGGCCAATATGAAAAGAGTGATCTCTCTGCCTGTTCTGTTTCTCGTACTGGCGGGCATGCTGTCTTTCGCTCGCCCGGCCCATGCGTCGGTAAGGATCGGCACGGGCAATGCCGGCCTGTTGGGCGGCGACCTGACGGACCCGGAAGATGACATTGTGGGCAAGGCGTCTTGCGCCGGCGATTTGCCGGAAGACCAACTCAAACCCTCAAAGGGTAACTGGGTCAAGATGAAATCCGCCCCCAATTCTCCCCCCGGTACAGCGCCGCATCAACGCCACCCGTATCAAAGCTGGCAGAATTCACCCACCTGCGCCATCTTCCTCAACAAACCCGAGAAGATTAAGTGGTATGTCGGTTTTAAAGATGGTGGTAATGGCGGGCCTACCGACAAGGCACCGTACTATGCCGCGGTCCAGCTCGCAAAGCCGGTCTTACTGACCCACTTTACTATCACCACGGCAGCCGACATGCCGGGCCGCGATCCGAAGGTGTGGGCCATCCAGGGATCGAACACCGGCAAGGACAAGGATTGGACTGATATCTACAAATGCAATGCCAAAGACCGAAATGGAACCGCATTGAGGGCCAAGCCGCGTAATGAGACGAACCTCTACACGTCGTTCACCTCGGACAACATGTCGAAAGCCGTCAAGCTTTCTGCGGCTGACGTGAAGAAAATCAAAACGAAACTCAAGAGTCAAGAGATCGCAACTGCGGACTTCGCCCCGCAAACCAAGGCGTACACGTGGTTCCGCATCGTCGTGTATTCCTGCTTCAACCCCAATACCATGAACGTGCGTGACTTCAATCGTCCTTCGGGGTTCGCGCTGGGCCAACTCGAGCTGTTCGGGGTGCCGGGCGTTGCCGACGTCAAGGGCGGCACCACTGAAGCGGTGAAACCCCCCTCGTACGATCCGCCTTTTATCATCTCGTACTGGTGCGGTCCGCCGCCGGCACAGACCACCCTGGCCCGCTACCGGGAGATAGCCGACTGCGGTTTCACCGTCGCCATGCCACCGATCAACTCGAAGAACGACGTGAAGACAAACCTCAAGATTCTGGACCTGTGCAAGGCGGTCGGGATCAAAGCCGTCATCGCGGACGCCCGCATGCCGCTATCGGCCAAACCCCCCGAGCGCCAAAAGGCCCTCGATGCCATAATCGCAACGTACTCGTCGCATCCGGCACTGCTGGGTTATTACATCGTCGACGAGCCCAGCTCCAAGGCCTTTCCCGCCCTTGCCGCCATTAACCAGTACCTGTTGAAAGCGGACCCGAAGCATCTTCCCTATGTCAATCTCTTCCCGAACTACGCGAATGCCAAACAGTTGGGAAACAACAGCTACGAGCAACACGTCTCACAGTACATCGCAACGGTGAAGCCCGCCCTGGTGAGTTGGGACCATTACAAACAGATGCTGGGCGATGAGAGCTTCTATTGGCGCAACCTGGAAACCGTGCGGTGGTTCTGTCTGAAGGCAAGAGTGCCGCTCATTCAGATCATCTGTTCCCTGCCGCACTTCGGTTACCGCGATCCCAGCGAGGCGGATCTGCGATGGCAGGTTTACACCTCTTTGGCCTACGGCTCGAGGGGAATCCTCTACTTCACCTACTGGGACGTTCCGCAACTGAGACAGGGGCCGGCCATCATCAACAAGGAGGGGAAACGCGATAAGAAGTACGACTACGTGCGCCGCATTAACAACCGGATCAAGGCGCTGGGGCCCACGCTCGTACGACTGACCTCAACAGGCGTGTATTGTACCGACCCGCTGCCGCGCGGTACTCGGAAATTAGCCGCAGACGCACCGGTCAAGACGGCCGAAGGCGGGCCTATGGTCATCGGCTGCTTCAAAGATCCAGACCGAAGGCAATACATCCTTGTCACCAACAGATCCTTCCGGAAGAAACTCCGGGCCAAGCTGACGATGGATGCCAAGACGGCCTCCGCGTCGGAAATATCGCAGAAAACGGGCAAGCTGCTCAGGCCCACGGTCCTGGCGCAAAATACCCTTGAAGTCTCGCTGGCCGCTGGTGAAGGGAGACTATTCCTCCTGACACAGAAGCCGAATAGATTGACCCAATAAGCAGTGACGGGAGCCGACACATGAGCAAGGCGAAGCCGCAGCGGTTCGCGCTCACAAGGGCAACCCCCACAAAAACGCACGGCCTTGGTCGAAAAACGTTTTGCTGAGCAACCCGTGTCGACCAAGGCCGATAGAGCGTACAGCCGTCCAGAGGAACAAGAACAACCTCTCTTGCGTCTGGGGCCAGCCTTCTATTCTAAAGCTAGGACACAATCGGGCCCCACGCAAATCACGGGGCAATGAATTTCACCGGGCCAGCGAGTCCAGGGCCGCCTCGGCCGTCGCGAGGTCCTGGCGGCTGGTTATCTTGATGTTCCGCAGGTCGCCGGGGACGACCTTTACGGGGTATCCGGCCGCCTGGACGAGGTGGGCATCGTCGGTGGCGACGTTCTGCGTGGCATAGGCGGCCTGGATGATATCTCTGCGAAACACCTGCGGGGTCTGGGCCTCCCAGAGCCCGGCGCGGTCGACGGTGTGTTCGATGATGTTGTCGTCGGCGACTTTTTTCACCGTGCCGTGCACGGGGCAGGCGAGGATGGCCGCCCCCGATGCGGCTGCTTCGGCGAAGACCGCGTCTATCCACGCCTGGGCTACGCACGGGCGGACCGCGTCGTGCACGCAGACCAGGTCCGCCTGATCGCTGAGGTGAGGCAGGGCGTTTCGAACGGACTCGCTGCGCACGGGGCCGCCGTGGACCACTTCCACGCCCATGCTCGCCAGATCGGCAGAGAAGCGGCGGTCAATCTCCTCGATATCCCCCGCGGCCGCCGGCATCTGGATCTGGCATACATCTTCCCGCCCCGCGAACAGCTCCAGCGTACGGATGAGCACGGCCCGTCCGGCGAGGGGAAGGAAGATCTTGTTGACCTTTCCGCCGAAGCGTTTGCCGGCCCCCGCGGCGGGGATTATCACGGATACCTTGGGCATTTTGCGGCCTTTGATTGCGGGCGCGTGGGATAGATGGTATCGCCTGCGACCACGATCCGCAACCACCGAAGGCGCGCCGCCTATGACGCGTCGCCTGCAGCCGGCTGTTCGCGCATTGGTTTCAACTGCCGCACACCTACCACAATCCACAACGTTGCCACGACTGCATATAGGATCAGACATGGAACGGCCACAAACAGCAATGAGAGCGGGTCCGGAGGAGTCAGAAGGCCGCCAACGGCGAAGCATACTGGAAAGCCGTAGGCAAGCAGCACGCGGCGAGGACATCTCTTTCCGCTTGCACGCATCACCAAGGCAACTATCAGATGACTTAACCCAGCCAACCCGGCAGCAACTACGACTGCGATCAATTCCAGGGCGCCTAAAGCCATGTTAGTTTCATCTCCATTGGGTTATCGCGAACAAGTATTCGTCGGCAAAAGGGCCACTTCACGCCGCGGCTTCCCTTTTAGAACACTCTGCAGCCATTTACGCACCGCTTTTCTTTCCGGAGTATCCCTCAGCACCCAGGAATCGGTGTGATTCCTGTAGCCCAGTGCCACAAAAGTAAAATCGCCCTTAGGGCGGGCCTCTTTCAGATAGCGCTTTGTTTGCTCAACAGAGACTTCCTGACTGATGAACTGGGGTCTGTTCTTCAGCCGCTTCAGACGCTCGGCTGCCGACTTGCGGTCACTGCCGGGATAGTTCCATTTTCTGACACCGTCGTAGTGGCTGTGGCAGATGAATCCTCGCCACAGAGAGGCGATTTCATCATCGTGCAATCCGATGAAATTGCAGGCGATCGCTCCCCTCGAGAAACCCACCAGGAAAACGGCGGATGTATCTCCGCCATATTCGCGGCATACGCGGGGAATAACCGTCTTGCAGTATTCGACGGTAGCCTTCACATCGCCCCACCACTGGAGTTGATTGCGCTTGTGATCCTTGCTGATGTACGGCAGGCAGACCCAGATGAACCCCTTGCCGCCGCTGATCCCGTATCCGAGGTTACAGTCTTCCACCTTGCCGCTGCAGACATCCCCAAACTTGTTTCGATAGGGACCATTGCCCGCGTATTCGACGATAACCGGATAGCGCTTCCCCTTGCCCCAGTCGGCCGGTAGATACAGCGTGTGGTAGACTTCGGTTCCCTTGTATTCGGAAGCGACCCGCCTGACGCGCTTACCCGGGGCCGGTGCCTCCTTTGTCATGCGCGGTGCGGTCAGATCCTGCGCGACAGTTCGAATATCCGGCGGTGCCTTTGCATGCGCAACAGGCCCCGTCAGGATTATCAGCAGTGACAGCATTCCGGCATTGTGTTTCATCATGTATCCCATGATCTCAGTTTTTCGGCGGCTCAATCCCGGGCCCGTCCGGGCCAGCTCTTGAACGCCGCCATTTCTTGTATGTAGCCCTCAACGAGAGGTACACCCCACTGAAGGATAGAACAATGATGGCAATTGCGCCGGCATCCAGGACATAACGCCCGAGGGGCCCGGCGAACTTCCACGTGTGGAGGTCCTCCACGAAATCCTTCAGGCCCTCATCCTCTTTCTCTTCCTTTTCCTTGGATTCCGCTCTTCCCACACCGTTGCGGATCTTTATCTTGCCGCCACGGTGAAGTTTGATCTCCCAAACGTACTCACCGTGTTCGTGCTTGATCTTGACCTCCTTGATGTTCTTATTGCCGCACTCGGCGGCAATCCTGGCCATCATCTGCTTCGCGTTGTCATCATCGAAATATGCAAGCCTCCCCGCCCAACGTTCCGATCGGCTCTCTGAACGGCCGCCTTCCAGCCAATGCTTGTGGTTCATTAGAAAACCGGACAGGGCCGTCACGCTAACCACTATGGCCAAGAAGAGACCTATCCACTTATGCAGAAAACGGGTTTGCTTCAGTATCCACATATGACTGTCATTCCTTCCCTATATAACCGCCCTTGGTTGGGTCTATCATCTGAACAAGTAGATACGACCATACCCCCCTTGTCAGGTCAAGATGCCGGAAAACCTAATTAGTGCTCCATCCCATGCACGGTCAACACGTCGAGTGAACGTGAATCGCGACCTTCTTGCCCTCTTTCTTGAGCTGGTGAAAACGGTCAATAGCCGCCTCCGTCATCAGGACCTCTATCCTGCATCGCTTGATCTCCCTTATCGCTACCGCCACGTTGGCCGCCCCCTGCCAGCCGATCGAAATGATGAGCACATCCGGCTGAGAATCGAGCAACCATTGCACAGCCGGCAACTCCAGACCGTGCGTCTTGGCCACACGCCGCGCGCGGCCGTCCGCACGGACCTGGATGTCCATTGCGGGATATGGAATGCAGTTGTACGTGGTGAAAGCGAAACGACATAAGCCGAACCTCCCCGGCGGGTTGATGACCACCCAGACAACCAGCAGGGCCACCAGAACGACCAGCGCAACAAGCAGAAACTTCTTCCTTCGCTTCATGGCTGATCCTTTCTAATCATAACGGTCAACGGTTTGAGTCACGATTTTCGAAAGCCGCACAAAGCGCGGGTTGACAAACACCATGGGCTCAGTTGTTCGGATTCCCTGGTAATTCAGATTGCGCCTCAAGAGTGTTCTGAATGAAGTCTTGGAGACTACGGAGTTGTCCTCGGGCGATCCACTGCCCGAACCGGACGAGTCCAACTCCGAACAGCAGCATCAGCAGACAAGTACCGACTGCAACGTACGGTGGCAGGTCAGACTGCATTCCCCCTGAAAGAACGCCAGCAATGACAGCGACAGTCCCCGACCCAACTCCTGCGAACCAGATTGTCATGAAAACGCGAACCAAGCGATGCATTTGGAATCGCCCATGAATTCGGGTTCCGGCGGGCGTTGACTCAAGCCTCCCGTAGAAAAAGGGCGCGAAGGAATTACTTACGTACTTCGGGCCCTGAGCAAAGAGTCTGAACTTGCCCCCTCGAATCGTGGCGAAGACTGTGCCCTTTTCAGGACGAGCAAATGCAAATCGCAAGGTCTCGACAAACGAACAGCTATGCTCCTTCAGCCGTTGGAGGCATTCATCCGTTGACAGTGCAGTGATGTATGTTTTGCTGGTCACGAGTTTCGAATCGGACATCCCCGCTCATCGGCGGCCACGCACATTGTCATCCCGTGGGGTGCTTGCGGTCAACGTATTGAAAAACCTAATTGGTGCTCCGCCGCTTCATATCTTTGGGCGGCGGCAGTGCCTTGAGCATCGCGGCGGCCTTCTCGCCGCCGATCACTTGAAGAACCCATCTGGCCCTGCCAGCGCGCATCTGCACCCCCGCTGATCCCTCGTGAGCCGACAGGACTTCCTCGATGCGGGACCTCACTTCGGGCGATGGATTGCCTGCAAGCGCTCTGCGCAGCAACGGGTAGGCCCCTTTGCCGAGGCCCTTCAACACATCTGTCGCCTTTCGCCGCACGCGCCACTGATTGTCGTCCAACTGCGGGATCAGTTCCGCCACTTTCTTTGCCAAGCCCTTATCGACCGGCGGTCTTAACTCTCTCTCGATATGCCCCGAGGCGTCCTTGCCGGCGGAGATAAGGGTCCATACGGCCTTGCTGGCCGCGACGGGGTCCTTTTTCGCCAGGTCCCCCCAGAGCCGCCCAAACCTCTTCTCGTCGAGTCGGACCGGCGCCTTGGCGAGCGCTGAGACGACCACGCTGCCAAGACCCCAGCACTCGTTGCCCACGTTGCGGTTTTGGGCGAACTCCTCGGTCAGACTCGCGGCAAACTCCAGCACCGCTTTTCGATCCGCGTGAGGGAAAGTCAGCGCCAACCGGTAAAGTGACTGCCCCTGCTGACCGCGTTCGAGGTACTTCAGTGCCCCCGCTCGCGCGGGATGCCTAGCCCACAGGCCGCCATCCGGATAGCTCTGTACGCAATTGGCCACGACGGCAAAGCTGGCATGGAGCAAGGTCCGGCCGCCAGCCAGCTTGATGGTGATCGTGTCCGGAGCGTCGCCGTCGCCAGCGTGGGCGCCGTGGCCGTCCCAGGTCCCGATGACGTAAAGGTCCAGGCGCAGGTGCAGAAACTTGTGCGGGGGGATCTTCGGCAGATCCAGGCGGACCGTCTGGTTGTGCAGAGGCCGCAGCATGCTCCCAGCCTTATCCAGCGGCAGGGCTTTGTTGCTGGACCAGCCATCCTGCTTGCCCTTATCGAACGAACTACGGTACACAACCGTACCGGGAATGGGCCGGGCCTTTGGGTCCGCCGGCCTCTTGGCGGCAGGCGGAGCTGGCCGCTCTGCGGGGCCGGGTTCACCGCCCGTCTCGTCCGAAGCACGCTTGAGTCCCGACATCAACACTGATGCCGCAGTCAGCACCACGCCAAGTAGTTTCATCATCTGATTCGCACCTCCCCTGTCGGTCGTTGCATCTTTGGACGCATGAAGCTCGCCGAAGTTCCTGCGGCCCTGCGCATTAAGGGGACGAATTGCGCTCCTCTTCCCCAATTCCCTGCCAACCTTAATCAGTGCTTCGTCCCGTTCTTTCCCGGCGTTCATGCCGATTGAGGCCCGTTGACGGGTCTTTGGTTTTTCGGGTGTAGGCCAGGGCTTTTCGCGTGGACGCCCCACACCCTACTCCTTTAGCCCGCTTGAGCGGGCTTACCACAACCCGCGGCTTCAGCCAGGCGGATTCCCCCCTGAGCGTAAGCCCGCTCAAGCGGGGTGGAGAGGAGAGGGGTGAGACGACGGCTGCCCCGGCCCAATGGGCCGGGGCTAAATACATCGGGGCAAAGGCCCGTAAACGGGCCTGCTACCCCTGCTCCCCAGCGGCCCCAATTACTGCTCCGTCCTCTTTTTGCCGGCACGCGGCGCTGAACTGCTTGCGAAGCTTTGCGGTAAGCATGTAGCATGATGTCCGTCGCAGCAACACGGGAATCGCATACTATGGGCGCGCCGTTGGCGCCCGGCCGCTGACAGGAGACGTTTCATGCACAAACTCACTCGCCGATCGTTCCTGACCGCGTCGGCCGGCGCTGCCGTCGCTTCGGTCACGCGCCCCGCACGGGGCATCGAACCGCTCAAGAGGCCGGGTAAGCCGTTCATGAAGCTGAGCCTGGCCGCCTACTCGATGAAACGCTACCTCGCCGCCAAGGCGGGCAGCCCGGGCGCGATGGACATGGGCGGCTTTATCGACTACTGCGCCAAGCTTCGCCTGGACGGGACGGAGCTTACCTCGTACTGGTTCCCCAAGACGGTAACGCGCGAGTACCTGGCCGGCCTGAAGCGCCGCGCGCACCTGGCCGGCGTGGACATTTCCGGCGGGGCCATCGCCAACCGATTCACACTCCCGCCCGGCAAGGCGCTCGACGCCCAGCACGCTCACGTCCGCAAGTGGATTGACCACTACGCCGATCTCGGGGCGCCCGTCATTCGCGTGTTTGCCGGCGGGCCGCCGCGCGGCACGGACGAGGCCACCGCGCTGAAACAGTGCATAGCCAACCTTCAGACCGCCTGCGAGTACGCGGGCAAGCGAGGGGTAATCCTCGGCATCGAGAACCATGACTTCGCCGGCCAAATCGGCCGAATGCTGAAGATCATCCGGGGCGTGAAAAGCCCCTGGTTCGGCGTGACGTTCGACTCGGGCAACTTCCACAGTGCCGACCCCTACGCCGATCTGGCCAAGATCGCGCCATACGCGGTAAACGCGCAGATCAAGGTGCACATGCGCCCCGCCGGCAAGGGCTCCGTGCCCGCCGACTTCAAACGCATCATCGCCATCCTGCGAGACGCCAACTACAGCGGCTACATCACCCTCGAATACGAGGCCAAGGAAGACCCCTACAAGCACGTCCCCCAATACCTCGACAAGCTGCGGGCGTGCATAAACGCCGGAGCGCGCCAGCACGGAACTACTGAAGGAATGAACGATGGTAATCCCCCGCCAATCGACAAACAAACTGACCCATGTCATGCCGGCGGGGACCTTCGCAATCCTCAGCCTGAACTTCGCGGCATGCGTATCCGGCGAAGCAGTCGGACAGAGCCCGAAGCCATCGAACGGCCTCATTGCGTTCGCAGATGCGCCCGGCCAAAGGCCGGGTCCCCGGGCAACACAATATGCTCAGATCTACACGATCTCACCAGATGGCAAAAACAGAAAGCAGCTCACAACGGGGAAACCGGGAAATTTCTTTCCCGCGTGGTCACCAAGCGGAAAACAGTTGGCATTTGTTTCTATACGAAATCACAAGCGTGAAATCTGGATTATAGATTCCAGCGGAAAGAACGAACGGTTGATCACCTCAGGTTTCTTGCCTGCATGGTCACCCGATGGGAAGAAACTCGCAGTTACGAGATTCGATGCGAAGCGACGACGCCAGATATGGACTATCGGTGTTGATGGAAAAGGCGAGCGGCAACTCACGTCAAAAGGCTCCAACCATTGCCCAGCCTGGTCGCCGAAGGGCGACAAGATCGCCTACTGGTCGGGAGATGCCCGCGGATCCGGCCAGGTCTGGGTCATGGCCAGTGACGGCACACATCCGAAACAACTCACCCATTCCAAGAAAACTAAGTATACTCCGGACGGCAGCAGCGCGAACGCCCCCGCCTGGCTTTTCAACAAACGAATTGCCTATTGGTCTGGTATCGAACATCGTTACGGCCAGGTCTGGACCATGAATGCCGATGGGGCCGATCGGAAGCAACTGACTGCCGCACCGGCGCCGGCTTCGAGTGACAACCCCACGTGGTCACCGGATGGCAAGAGGATTCTCTTCGATACAAACCGCCGAAGACGTCCTGAGATCTGGGTCATGAATGCAGATGGCTCAGATGAGCGTGTCCTTGTGTCAGATCTCAAAGTGATCCCCATGCGCACTTCGTGGCAGCCTGTGTTTTCCGTCAAGCCGTCTAACAAGACGGATGCAGGCAAGGGCAAATAGCCGCGCCTGATCCGCAACGTTATGTCACTAAAGAAAAAGATAATCTCATTTGCCACATCTCATGGGGCTGATCTCGTAGGTGTAACCGGTGTGAACGCGTATGCCGACTACGTTGAGGAAGTTCGTGCGCAACTTCAGGAGACGGGGGCCACAGGACAGGACTACATGCTCTCCGGAGACGCCATGGCGTTCTTCGAGAATCTGTCAGATGTGCGTCGCACGCACCCACGGCACCTTCGGCTTGCTTCGGCGAAGTCGATTGTCCTTCTTGGCGTCTATTCGTTTGACACCGAAGGTGATTACAAAGCAACAAGACAGAAGCTTCAGGGGAAGACGGCCAGAAACTACGCTTACTATCCGGTGGTTCGGCAGATTGCGGAACAAGTAGCGACATTCATTGCCGAGGCCGGCTATCGGGCAGTTGAGGGACAGCAGATTCCACTGAAGCACGCCGCAAATGACATTGGCCTTGGATCGTACGGATGGAACGGTCTCTTGCTCACCAAAGATCTTGGTTCTTACGTTGCGCTGCGTGCAGTTGTCACAAACGCGGAACTGGAACCGGATGCATTTGAAGCCCCACCTGCCCCATGTGAAGACTGCGGACGGTGTCTTAAGGCATGCCCGACAGGCGCGCTCTATGCACCCTATAAAGTCAATCCGGCTTTATGTATCAATCCATTAACTCGCAAGGAGGACGATATACCGCAACCATTGCGAGAAAAGATGGGCAACTGGGTGTGCGGCTGCGACATATGCCAGGAAGTTTGCCCGGTGAACCGAAACCTGAAGCCGCGGGTACCAGATCCTCGCGCAGGATTTGATCCGTCCCGCCATGCCAGCCACCGGACACTGGGGGGGCTGGCAAGATGCCCGGAACTCAAGGGGTTGATGGAAAATGACCGGATGCCTGTGATGAAGAGAAATGCCGTCATCGCACTAGCCAATATCGGCACCGAGGAGGCGATGGACATTCTCCGGCACTACAAGGACATCGACACGGGAAAGCTCGGCCAGTACATTGCATGGGCAATCGGCCGGGCTGCAAAGAGAACGGAAAGACATAACAAGCCGGATGCAGGCGATCGCAAATAGCCGCCGGTGATGTCGAGCGTTATAAGGCTCAATAGAATGACAGGAACATCATAATGAGTATTGAAGTATTGGGAATTTCCGGCAGTCCCATAGAAAACAGTAACACGGACCGGCTTATTCAAGCCGTATTGGATGCAACCGAACTGGAATGCGAATTTGTGAAACTGAGCCGAATTAACATCAGACCTTGCCTTGCCTGTAAACGGTGTGTCCCGGACAACATCTGCAAAGTTAAGGATGATTTCCCGGAACTTGCAGAAACAATCAAGAAAGCCAAGGCGTTGATTATTGGTGCATATATTCCCTATAAACAGATAGACGGTTTCACAAAAGCGCTTCTTGAGAGATTCTGGTCACTGAGACATGTGACCAACCTGCTTGGGGGCAAGCTGTGTGCAACGGTTGTAACCTACGTGAGTCCCGATGCGGCGGATATTGTCAATCAATCATTGGCCACCCAGTTAAAGGACATGGAACGTATGGAGCTTATTGGGCAAGTGATGGTTGAGGGCAACATTCCCTGCTTGACCTGCGGCGAGGGAGATGAATGCCAGATGAGTGGATTAAGAAAACGTTACGGGCCGGATGCCAGGTCATCCGATTACCCATACTTACGGGTCGAGGATCAGAAAGAAGTATGGGAAGAGGCAATGAGAATCGGCCGTCTGATCGGCCAGCGCGTACGAACAGCTAATCGGGGCTGAAACTCCGTATAACCATCGCATGAACTCGGACGTGTCTTCCGCTGCGCTACAGTCACGCCGTAAGTGCAACGATAGGATGAAAAAGACAGGACACCGCGGGACGGCCCCGGCGTAATTCCGCTCCGACGGGGTGGCGAAGGTGGACTACCACCGCATCCTGCTGCCGCGGACTTCGTCGAAGATGGCAATAGCCCACACACTGGTCATTACCACGCCGTAATACACGTCGTAGACCAGGCAGTACCTCAGCATCCCCATGTCGTCCTTGTGCATCGTGGTAAACAGCGCGGCGGCGGTGGCATTGAGCAAGAGAAAGGGCACCAGCCCGGCCAGCAGCCAGATCGGATCGCCCCCCCCCATTATTCCCGCCGACAGCAAGCCGAGCCCCACGAACAACAGCAGCGGGACGAGGAGCATGTCGTAAAAGTATGTCCCGGCCAACCATAGGATCAGGCGCGGGTGTCGGGCTTGCGGGTCGTGGCGGGATCGGTCAAGGTACTTGCGCAGCACCTGGATCGTGCCGCGGCACCATCGGTATCGTTGGCTGACCAAGGCAAACAGCCCCTCGGGGCCTTTCGTGTTCGACACGGCCGTCGGCTCGTACACGACCTTCCCACCACGCGCCAGGAGGGTCAGCGACAGATCGAAGTCCTCGGCAAAGGTGTCATGCTCAAACGGGCCCTCGACAGCACCCTCTGACGTGGGTCCTTCCATGGGGGGGTGCCCGCGATAGATCTCTTCCAGAACGTCCCGCCGGAACAGCCCGATTGGCCCTGGTATGACCAGCACCGTGCCGGAGTGGCTCTGGGCCATTCGGACCGACCCGTTGCCCACGATGTACTCCAGGGCCTGGAGACCTGTGACGGCGTTGATGCGGTTGCGCACGCGGACCTGCCCGGCCACGCCGTCCACGCCGGGCTCCTGCATGCGGGCCACCATCCGGCGCAGTGCCTGCGGCGCGATCCGGGAATCAGCGTCGAGACAGAGGATCAATTCCCCGCGCGCGCGGCCGAAGGCAAGGTTGTGTGCACTCGACTTGCCGCCGTTAGGCTTGCTCAGGACGCGAAGCGTACATCGGGGGTAGCGCCCCTCGAACTTCCGCGCCCGCGCGAGGGTATCGTCCGTCGAGCCGTCGTCCACCACCAGCACCTCGTAGTGCGGATAGTCGATCTTAAGCAGCGACGCCAACGCGGGCTCAATCGTTTCCGCTTCGTTGTGTGCGGGCACGAACACCGAGACCAGCGGGAAGCGCCGGATCGGAGTATTCCCGCGCCTGAGGCGGCCACGAAACGTCAGGTAGGACAGGACGAACAGAATCATCCATCGGACCCCGCCGATGAACGACACGGCCGCCAAGAACAGCGCCGCGGCGACAACGATCGCGCCGGATCCCTCGGCAATCAGTGATTGCGACCAGCACACGAAACGGTACGGCACGTACGTGAACAACGGCCCCGCCAGCAGTATGCCCGCCGCAAACAAGGCGTGGAACCCAGGTGCCGGTACGTTCATATCGACGGCGGCCCGACCCGCGGTCGGCCCCATCAACGAGTCGATATTTCCATGCCAGTTCGTCGCGGTCATAGAAGTCCCCGGCTTATCTCCTGCCTTACTTTCTCAAGGCGACTCAAGGGCCTGGCGGGTCGCCCACAGGCAGTCGGCAACTCGGCCGCGAGGTCCCGCACTGCGAAACGCACGCTTCCGGCTCCTCGGACTCCTCGGACGTCAAGTCCGCTGCGACAATCCGGAGGGCACGCACCAAGCGGTCGTCGAACGCATCGGCCGATCTGTCCCCCACAGCGGGGGCGGGGCCCTTGGCGGGGAAATCCTTCTGGAGCCGCCGGATTCGCCGGTGCACGTCGAGGTCGTTGTTCAGGCCCTTGCGGATGTGCACAATCGCGCCGGTCGGCCCGTGGGCAACCACCCACTCGACGGCATCGAGGAGGTCCCCGTCCCTGCGGCCGTCCGCGATCATCACCGCCATACTTTTGCCAAGCACGCGCATCGGCTTGGCCGAGCAGCTCTGGTCCGCGGCGTCGTCGCGCCCCAGCCACCGTCTTACCCGGTCGCTGTTAGCAGCGGCGAGGCCCGCAGCCAGGTCCGGAGCGGCTTCATGGGCAGCGCCGAGCCCGTCCAATCGGTGGGCCGCCGAACCCACATGTGCCGCTTCGGCCGGTGGGTGTACGCCCTGCCGGGCACGCCAACTCAGGAGAACCCACCCTGTCACACCCAGCACTGCCAGGGCAACACCAGCCCAGAACAACGGGTAAATGGACAGCGGCGGTCGCCACGCCAGGCGGGCGCAGACCGTCGTATCGTGCGCCAGTTTGTGAACGGTCCGCCAAGGCGGCTGACAGGCTACCTCCGCCACGACGTAGCC
>SDBS01003808.1_pt1 | contig 14815 bp, 9 predicted proteins | sample 2277091 | NCBI WGS metagenome assembly SDBS01 (sample SAMN10404972, study PRJNA504765) | marine sediment metagenome | isolation source: marine sediment core GS10_PC15, 163 cmbsf | place: Arctic Ocean: Southern Knipovich Ridge | collected 2010
GGGAACGATTGTCCAGTTGTCTTTGCTGCCCTTATCGATAGAATTTTTTCCCATTGTGTAGATATTGAACAAAAAATCTTCATGGAGTTTAGATGCAAGATCCAGAATAGCCCGGTTGGCGGTAATGGAGTAGTCGATGGACCGGCGGAAATGCCATTCCTGTGGAGTTATAGGATAGGCATAATCATTTTTTGCCAGGAGCCTTTGGGGGATAAAAGGAATTTGCGAGGGTGTGGGATTGCCAATTATCTCTGTGAGAATACCTATCATGTTGTGAAAGTACGGAGTTGTTCTCAATCCTCCGTTCCACCATGTGGAGTATCTGGCTCCCGATCTCATTGTGGCACCAGGCTTTCCTTCGACCGCAAAACGGCTGTGCATGGCTGTGCCGACGAGTTCAATACCAAGAGGGATCAACGGATCATAGGCGTAGAAGAAGGGATCACGGAAGGGAGCGGCAAAGAGGACCGTTCCTGCTGGCCCGGACTGATGATGGTTGTACACGATCTGGGGAAACCATTCCCTGTAGAGAACATGATTGACGGCCACAGTCTCAGGCTGGGTGGACATGTAGAAATCCCTGTTGTTGTCATGGCCTGTGTATTTTTGGTAGAGCAGAGGCAATCCTCTTGATGATCGTTTCAAAGGGTCTTCTTCCCTCATATACCAGTTTGATACTAGGTCCATTCCGTCGGGATTTGTGCAGGTGACCAGAAGGATGACCTTGTCGAGGATCCTCAGCGTTTCAGTGTCATTGAGATTGCCCATCTGAAAGACCATTTCTATAATCTGCTGGGCGCCTACCACTTCACTGGCGTGGAGGCCTCCGTCAATCCAGACAACGGCGCGGCCTTCTGAAGCCAGGGTTCGCGCTTCTTCCTGAGTCAGTCCCTCTGCGAGCGCCATGCGGCGAGCGATAGTCTTGTAATGATCGAGATTTTTGTGATTTTCAGGGGATGTGATGATGGCCATCAACATGGTGCGGCCTTCGGCGGTTTTTCCGATTTCGACAATCTTGATCCTATCGGATTCCTGATCCAGCTTTTTCCAGTATTCGGTCATCTGCGTGTAGTTGGCCAAATAGTAGTCGTCTCCAATGTTTGCACCAAAAAACTCTTTGGGTGTGGTCACCAAATTTTCGGAGAACAATGGCATGTGGATAACGATAAAAAAGAGCAAAATAGACACTAAGCATTTAAAAATTCTAGACATAATTCTCTCCTGTTCAGGCTAAAAATGCAGCAATTAAATCAAATATTTTTTTTGCCTCTAAACTGGAACTTATAGCACAGGACAAAACGGCTGTCAAAATTTTGACAGCAAATTTTCCCTGTGTTATATAGGAGGAATCACATTAATTGGAGAATAAAAAAAGGAGGAATCGGTGAGAAAAATAGGCCTTTCTTTTTTAGTTGTCACATTTATCCTGTGTTTAACCGGACTTAATTCGGCATATGCCGAAGAAAAGGATTACAAGCTTCTTAACATGGAGACGTATATGGAGATGGAATCCGTTGGGAGTCCAAATATTTCTCCCGATGGAAAGCTGATCTTATTCACACGAGGTTGGGTCGATAAGGTCAACGACCGGACACGGAGCAATCTGTGGATGGTGGATGTGGCCGGACAGAGGATTCGTGAACTCACTCACGGCGATTGGAGAGATTCCTCGCCGGTCTGGTCCCCGGATGGGAAAAAATTGGCTTTCCTCTCGGATAGAGACGGAACAACCCAGCTTCACATTATGTGGATGGACACGAGGGAAGTGGCTCAGCTCACACATCTTCAGACATCACCCGGTAGTTTGAGGTGGTCGCCCGATGGACAGACACTGGCCTTTACAATGTTTATCCAGGACAATACCCCCATCCTTCCTGTTAAACTTCCCAAAAGACCCAGAGGGGCGAAATGGGCCTCGCCGGGAATAGTCATAGATAGACTATCCTGGCAGAGAGATGGACGGGGACCGGTTCCCAAAGGGTACTCACACATTTACACCCTCGATGCCGAGTTGGGCGGCACACCCCGTAAGCTGACCTCCGGAGATTACTCCCACAGCGATCCGCAGTGGTCTGCAGATGGGAAAACAATCTTCTTCAGCGCCATCAGGAAACCCGAAGCCGAATACCAGAGAGGCGATTCCGAAATCTATTCTATCTCCCTCGAATCATTAGAAATTAAAGCTCTCACCGACCGAAAAGGTCCGGACCGGGGGATGCGTGTTTCGCCTGACGGAAAGTGGATGGCCTATACCGGCAATGATGATAAAAACTACACCAGCCATCTGTCCAGTCTGTACCTTATGGATGCCGGTGGTGGCAAAAAACGTCTCCTGGCCGGAGATTTGCCTAATTCTCCGTCCTCCGTCACATGGGCCAATGACAGCTCGGGTGTGTACTACCTTATGAGGGAAAAAGGAGTGGCGAATTACTATTTTGTGTCCAGGAGTGGAAACATCAAGGCGATCACAGAAGGAAATCACTATTTATCCGGTCTTTCCCTGGCGAATAATAATCAAGTGGCCGCCACTCTGTCTGATTATTACAATCCGGGAACTCTTGTCACTCTCAACCTGAACAGTCCCACGGAAATCAAAACACTCGTGGATGTCAATACGGATATTCTTGGAGATGTTAAGCTTGGTGAAGTGGAGGAGATGTGGTTTAAGTCGCCGGATGGCTTGGATCTCCAAGGATGGCTCCTCAAACCGTCGGAATTTGAACCCGGAAAAAAATATCCCATGCTTCTCTGGATTCATGGGGGTCCCTGGTCAATGTACACCGTTCGCTTCAACTGGGCCTGGCAAAACTTTGCGGCTAAAGGTTATGCCGTCCTGTTCATGAATCCAAGAGGAAGCACTGGATATGGGCAGGATTTTGTTAACGGAATCCAGTATTCCTATCCGGGAAAAGATTATGATGATTTGATGGCGGCCGTGGATGCGGCCATCGCCAAAGGTTTTATCGATACTCGCAACCTCTTCGTCTGCGGCGGTAGTGGAGGCGGTGTGCTAACGGCGTGGATTGTCGGACATACCGATCGCTTCTGTGCGGCTGTTTCCATGAGGCCCGTGATCGACTGGCACTCATTTGTGGGAACAACGGACGGAGCGAGCTGGTACAGACAGTTCGAAAAATTCCCGTGGGAGGATCCCATGGAATATGCAGTGCGTTCACCTCTTCACTATGTGGCCAATGTCACCACTCCCACCATGGTCATGACCGGAGAGGCGGATTTGCGCACTCCGATGACTCAGAGCGAGGAGTACTACCGTGCTCTCAAGATGCTCAAGAAGGACACTCTCCTTGTCCGTATGCCAAATGAATTCCATGGATGGAGACGTCCCTCACACCGGATGCTGGGGCAGCTCTATCTTATGGCCTGGTTTGAAAAATACATGGTGAAAGAAAATAAAGAGTCAGAGTGACATGAGGAAGCCTGTGGTTTGGTTCTGTTTTTTACTTCTGGTTGTTGTTTCTTTTTTTTCCTGCCATGGGCCGGCCGAAGATACGACCAAAGAGACACTCAACAGGATCCGTGTCAGAACTATGGATTACGCAAAACAAGATTTTGCGCTGACGGGGAGGTTTTCCGGTGAGGTGAAACCTCAAAAACAAGTGAATTTGAGTTTTAATATTCCTGGAAAAATTGAGAGGTTTTATTTTGATGAGGGTGATTCGGTAAAAAAAGGACAGCTTTTAGCCCAACTGGAGCAGCAGGATTACAAAACCGTTTGTGATCAAAGCCAGGCGCAGTGGGAGAAAGCCAAGAGAGATTTTGAACGGAGTCAGAGACTGTGGAAGGAAGGCTCCATTCAAGAACAGATTGTGCAGGATGCCGAAACCGGCTTTAAAGCCTCCCAGGCCGTTCTTGAGGCGGCCGATCTGAATCTCAAACACTGCCTGATGTTTGCCCCTTTCAGCGGCCATGTGGCTTTCCGCTTCGGAGAGGAAAAGGAGATGGCCGCTCCTGGACAGGTCGTTTTTACATTGATGAATTTCTCTCGTATTATTGTGGAGCTGGGCGTTCCTGAAAGAAGTGTCGGCCGGCTGAAAGAGGGGCAGACGGCTAATATTGTGGCCCAATCTCTCGAGGAGGAACACTTTGCGGGACGTGTTTCACACGTCGCAGTGTCAGCGTTTCCAGACAGCCGGCTCTTTAAAGTGGAGATTGAAATCAATAATCCGAATCTGAAATTAAAACCGGGGATGACCGCTTCTGTGGGCGTTATCACCGACACCATTCCGGATGCCTTTGTGTTTCCCATAGATGTCTCCGTGCTGAGAAAAGGGGAACGTGTTATTTTTCTTCTCGATGGAGAAAAGGCAGCAATGTTTGTTTTAAAAGACTATCTGATTTCGGGAGAAAATCTCATCATCCGTGATTCTCTTCCTGCCGCCGGACAGATCATCATCGATGGACAGGATGTGCTCTTCGATAGGATGCTGGTTACTGTGATCGAAGACAAGTAGATCATGAAAATATCACGTAAATCCGTTGATAAACCCGTCATCGTCACCCTATTTACGTTCGTTCTGATACTTCTGGGAGTCGTGGGGATGCAGAATATTCCTCTGGAAGAGTATCCGGATATCAATGTTCCCTATATTGTTGTGGCTATTCCCTATCCGGGTACAGCCGCTGAAGACATCGAACAGACCGTGACGGTCAAGGTGGATGAACGCCTCAATGGAACCAAGCATCTCAAGCGGCTCAGTTCTTATGCGAGCGAAGGCGTTTCGGTGCATGTGCTGGAACTCTATGAAAAAGCCGATAAGAAGGAATCTCTCGCTGATGTGAAGGACAAAATCGACCAGGTCAAAAGAGAGCTTCCTGATGACATTGAAGAACCGACTGTCCAGGATATCGCCTTCGATAATGTGCCCATCATCGTGGTCAATGTCACGGGAGATGCGGAACCGATGGTTCTTATGGAGATAGCCAAGGACATAAAAACGGACATTGAAGCGGTTCCCGGAGTGGAAGAGGTGGCCTATTATGGAGGTCTTGAGCGAGAAGTTCAGGTCCAAATCGATCCTAGGAAGATGGAGCAGTACAGACTGTCCTATTCCATAATCATTGCGGCACTGCAGCGTCAGAACGCCAATCTTCCCGGGGGTTATCTACGGTTGAACAGTTTTGAATTTCTTGTCCGGACAGAAGGAAAATTCCGGAATGTCAAAGATGTAGGCTCTACTGTTGTGGCCGTCAAAAACGGTCACCCGGTATTTCTTGAGGAAATTGCCGATATTCGGGATACACACAAGAAAATTTCCTCGTTTTCGCGGTATGATGGGATGCCGTCGGTCTCACTCGTTGTGTATAAACAGCCGGATATCAACACCATCAGCACATCAGAAATGATCAAAGGCATTGCAGCCAAATATGATGCACAGATGCCGGAAATACTGAGTGTAACCACTTCGATGGATAAAGCCGAGGATATATCCCGCATGGTGCGGGAGCTCAGTTCCAATGCCCTTTATGGAGCCCTCTTTGTCCTGATCGTTTTGATGGTATTTATGGGGCCGCGGAATGCCCTCATCGTTGCGATAGCGATTCCTTTTTCTCTGTTTGTCGGATTTTTGCTCATGTGGATAGCCGGATTTTCTCTGAACATGATAACCATGTTTTCACTAATTCTGGTTATCGGTCTGGTGGTGGACGGAGCGATGATCGTAGGCGAAAATATCTATTTTTATTTTGAGCAAGGCCTGGATCCTATCACGGCCTCCAAAGAAGGAATCTATGAAGTGGGTACGGCCGTCATCTCTGCCGATCTGACCACCATCAGTGCCTTTTTCCCGATGATATTTATTGTGGGGATTATGGGAGAAATGATGTCTTTCCTCCCCTGGGTAGTCATCTTTGCACTTGTCGGATCTATTTTTATCGACCATTTTACACTCCCTGTTATCGCGTCCAAATTCATGCGGGTCAGCAAAAAAGACCATGAAATGAAAAGGTTTTCCCGGATTGTGTTTATAGGAAACCGTTTTTTTCGTGGATTAAACAAGCTCTATCAGCCCATGCTTCGTTGGGCTCTCTTCCACAGAAAAACCGTTGTCGCTTTTGGTCTGCTTGCGTTTTTCCTGGCCTTATCCATTCTGATGTCCGGGGCCATAAAAATCGATTTTTTCCCAAAACACAACATCGGTCGGTTTAATGTCAATTTTGAGCTGCCCATTGGGACCGTTGTGGAAAAAACTAATGAGGCGGCCAAAGAAATCGAGGCCATCATTGCCCGCATCCCTGAAGTCAAAGAGTACATCTCGACGATAGGAGATACGGGAATGATTATGTCCGATCTGACGGAGTCAGTAGGAAGCTCCGGATCCGGCTCGGAATTCGGAAAGATCCTCATCAATATTGGCAGCGATAATGAGAGAAGCCGGACACAGGCGGAAGTCATGGCGGATTTAGATGAACAAATATCCCGCCTTCCCGGTATCAAGTACAGTTTTTTTGAAGCGGAGATGGGCCCCCCTGTTGGTGATCCTGTGGCCATCAGAATTCTCGGTGACGAACTGGATGAACTCAAACAAATCAGCCAGGTCGTCCAAGCGCATCTTGAGAGGATTCCGGGTGTGCGGAATATCCATAACAGTTTCAGGGATAACAAACCTCAGGTGTCCATCAAAGTAGATCGAACCATGGCGGCGAAATACGGGATCACCTCTCAGGAAATCACCGTCCAGGTCATGGCCGCATTTCTCGGAGTTAAGGCAACAGAGGTAATGCTTAGCGATGAGCTGGTCGATATACGGGTGATCAACAAGAATGAATTCCGGCAGAATTTTGAGGATGTTCTCGATACTCCAATTTTTAGTGCTTTGGGGAATAAGGTTCCACTGGGACAGCTGGCTAAAATTGAGATGACCAGTGGAGTGTCCTCGATCCAGCGGTACAATTCGCGGCGCTCGGTGACAGTAACAGCGGGAGTGGAGAAAGGCGTGACGCCCCAAGAAATTTTTGCGGCCCATCAAAAGCTGATGGCTGAAACTCCTCCTCCCCAGGGGTATATTCTGGAATACGGGGGAGAGGAAGAGGAGAGGGAGCGGTCTTTCCGCTCTATCACGCGTGTCATGTTCTTGGGATTAGTGCTCATATTTTTTGTGCTCACCGCCCAATTCAATTCTTTCAAACAGCCCATGATTGTGCTTTTTTCAATCCCGCTGTCTATTATAGGAGTTGTGGCCGGCCTACTGATCACACGACTGACATTCAGTTTTATGACTTTTATCGGAGTCGTCGCCCTTATCGGAATTGTGGTCAACGATGCCATCGTGCTCGTGGATTTTATCAATCAAAGAAGAAGAAAGGGAGCGGATCTCTTGACCGCTATCTTTGAGGTGGGCCCACGGCGCCTGAGACCGGTTGTTCTGACAACAGTCACAACCATCGGAGGGATTCTTCCTATCACTCTCAATATGGGAGGAGGGGGGACCATTTGGGCTCCCTTGGGAACGGCGATTATTTCCGGGTTGTTATTTGCAACTATTTTGACTCTTATTGTTGTGCCATCCATGTATTCTCTCGTAGAACGAAAAGCCTATAAAGAAGCTCTCTCCCTTTATGAAAAGAAACTAGTGGAGAAGAAATAATTTTTTGGGCGTATATTGTTTCTTTCGTAAACTTATTTTTCTATGGATTTGAATGTTGAGGGATTTCGCCGGGCTTTCCATTTGTTGGAAGAACCGGATTGTCCCTCTATTTTCACAGTTCCTTCCACAGTATGACCTTTGACCGTCCCCTCTAAATGCAGGCGTTCAGTCTGTCCACCCACTTTCCGCTCAAGGGTGAATTTCAGAGTATCTCCAATAATATGCCCATCCGGGATGGTTAAGAGAATCGATTTGCTGCCCTCAACGGCTGTCCCTTCAATCTTTTGAAAGTTTTGATCGAGTTTGAGGGAATAATCCTTTTTTTTGGAACCTGCGTCCATTGTCCAATTCCAGGTTCCTGTCACATTGGCCGGGATGATCCAGAAATAGACACTGTGTCTGTCCCAATAGCTTTCTGAGTAAAAATTTTCATTGGCCGGGGTTTCCAATTCCATTTCAATGCTTTCATGCGGCTTCCAATCCCCCATCGAAAAATCATGTGAGACGACTCTTGTCCCGGGTTCAAGGTCCCGAAAGAGAATGGGACGCAGTCTGAGGTTGACACTGGACAGAAGATACAGTGTCACTACAGAGGCTTCGCTGATATCGGTTTCGAAGAGGTCTTGGAGAAGGAACTCGACCTTGTCTTCAACGCCTGCATCTATGGTATTTTGCCGGCTTTCTTTGATGCGTTGGGGATCGATGTCTATTCCCACACCCCGGCATCCCTTCGTAAGAGCGGCGGTGATAACGATCCGTCCATCACCGCAGCCGAGGTCATAGAGAACATCATCCTTCTGTACATCCGCCATTTTGAGCATTTCCTCAACGACCTTTTCCGGAGTTGGCACGTAGGGGACTTCGGGCTGTTTTAGAGGCCGCTGCTGAACGGCTGATATATTCAGCAGTAAGAGTAAAGACAGGGAGATTAGACCCATCAAGGTTTTTTTCATCGTTGTGCTGTTCTTTTTCATTGGACAGACTCCTCTAATGAAAATGACTTATGGAGTGAATTGTATCAGGATATTTAGATAAACGTAAATACCAACTTTTATCTTTTTTTTTAATTATTGTTTTCTTTTTCTTTGCATTGAAGGATATAATCCTCCAATTTATCTTTTTCCTCTGCAGTCATTTGTTGGAAAGAAGGGCAGCCTTTGAATTCATTAAAGAAAGATAGCGCATTTATTTTATCTCCCTTTTTAATGTGAGCGACTCCCAAGTTGTATATTATATTGTCTACACTCGGATCGAGTTGATGAGCAATCTCTAAATGATAAATAGCCTTGTCATATTTTTTTTCAAACATATAAATAAAGCCAAGACCATCGTGAGCAGCACTGATTTTGGGATCGAGCTCTATGGTTTTCTGGTAGTTCGAAAGAGCCTTCTGAAGCGCCTCCGGATTTGTCGAAAAATTGAAAATATTAAGATGAATACTGCCCAAGTTGTTATAAGAAATGGCATATCTCTCGTCAATTGAAGCCGCTTTTTCGCAAAATTGTAAAGCTTTGTCAAAGTTGCCGATATTTAGATAGGCAAGGCCTACACGATTCCAAACCAAAGGATCAAACTCAGCTTGTTTGATGGGTATTCTTTGGAAGACATTAATGATCTCATCCCACTGATTGGCTTCAACGAGATATTTGACGAACGAAGAATAAATTTGGAAGCTTTCAGGAATGAAATCAGAACCCATTCTTAATACCTGAATGGCATCACTCTGTTTTCCCTGCGAGTTAAAAATTGTAGCCAAATTTAAATAGGCGGCAGAAATATTTTTTTTCTCTGTGATGACTTCTCTGAGTAGTTTTATTCCCTTATCTTCGTGTCCTGAATTAAAGAGATCAAGTGCTTCTACCGACTTTTTATAATAGGGAAGAAGGACTTTGACATCATCTTCTCTACTGAAAGTCTTTTTCTTTTCACCCACAGTATCTCCAACATAGCCAAGGCTCTTGAGTTTCTCTAAGGCTTCTCTACTCATAATTTGTTTGGCCTCATTACTCTCTTGAGATTCTTGATTGTGGATGAGTTCACTCAATTGCTTGCGATAGATGTCGAGGTTATTTTTTTGAGAAAGATCTCTTGTCTCATTAAAATCCTTCTCTAAATCATAAAGTTCAGGAATTGGAGAATCAAAATATTTGGTGTTACCCTTAATGATTCCTCTGATTGGTGCCCAACCCATCGTGTAGTATGGAAGGAGAGATTCAAAATATATCGAACTTTCTTTTAGATTTTTTCCATTCATAAGGGGAGTGAGGGATGTGCCTTGAAGAAAAGATGGCTGGTTAATATTCAGAATGTCACAGATAGTAGGGAAGAGATCGATATGAGACACATTTTGTTTTACTGTTTGAGGTTTTATTCCTGGAGAATAAATCATAAGAGGGACCCAGATCGTAGAATTATAGGATAAGAAACCGTGCGTTTCTTCCCCATGTTCACCCAACGACTCTCCATGATCGCCTGTGAATACAATGACTGTATTTTCATAAAAATCTTTATTTCCCAGATATTGAAAAAGCTTATTCAAGACAGAATCCACATAAGCCACTTCGCCGTCATAAAGATGTCCGCTGTATTTTGTTTTAAATGGTTCGGGAGGCTCATAGGGATCATGAGGATCGTAGCAGTGAATCCAGAGGAACCATGGGGAGTCGGACTGATTGAGATATTCAAGGGCCTTGTCCATGACGATTTCCGCGGGTCTTTCCTGCGAACGCTGCCCGGCGACTGTTTGTCCGAAATCGCCATCATAGATATCAAATCCCTGAGAGAGACCAAATATTGAGTCTAGGGGATAGGCTCCTACAAATGCACCCGTAGAGTATCCTTCTGTCTTTAAATGTTCGGCCAGGGTTAAGAATTCATCCCTGACTTTGAAATTTGAGTTGTCATGAACACCGTGATAAAGAGGAGTTGTCCCCAATAGGATATTTGCATGAGAAGGCAGAGTTGTGGACGTATGGGCGAATGCTCTGGTAAAGAGCGTACTTTTAGCGGCCAGAGAATCAATATTGGGTGTTTGTACATATTCTGTACTGTAACAACTCAGCCTATCTGCCCTGAGCGTATCAATTGTAATCAGGAGCAGATTGAGTTTGTTCTCTGGAACTTTATCCCCAGACCACAGAGGTGCAGATTCTGATAAAAACAATAGGATTAAAAGTGCTAAAAGTGTAAGAAATATAAAACGATTTTTCCCCATCTTACCTTTTCTCCTACGGCCCTAACATATAATCAAATATTCATTATTTCTTAGATATATAATACGTATCTATAGATACATTCGTTTAGACGGGTGGGGTTTTTTTTCTTCCCTTTTTTGATGACTTCATCGAGCCTGAGATATGGCCCGTCATGGAACTCCACCACTTTGTCCATCTCAAAAAATGTTACAGCTGCAAAAGCAGTCTTCCTCAGATCTGAAACAGGAAAGGTCTGGCCATCATAATTGATCTTGTAAAACTCACCATCCAGAGCAATCATTTCACCATCCAGCTGATCTATAAAACCAAAGCCAAAATCTCCATGTTTCCTCAGCTCTTCAATTGTCTTTTTGCCATCAAAGGCTCCGGCGAACAAGGCGCTTATGGTCGACACCTGATATAATGTCTCTTTCCTCGTCAGATCTTGCTGCGAGCCGATGTTATTCTTGGCTGTGAAGGAACAATGTGAAAAAAATGACAGAATAAATAAAAGTATTATCAGTGGGTGTCAAATAAATTTACGGGTATGACCCGATAGCCCGGCCTCTTCGCCGGTGAAAAGGGCAAATATCATGAGTGGTCCGAATTTGGCTGAAACGGCACAAACACAAATTATTATATGAGAAGAACCTGGGCATATCAATTGCACCATAAGAATCAAAAAACTTGTTTAATTCTTTGAATTTCGTTTAAATAGTCATTGAACGGGAAAAAAAATGAAAGTCACTGTCTGTGAGATGAACGATTCAGAGGAAGGATTTTCCAGAGATTGGAGTCGGCTTGTTGACCATGTCCGAAAAGAAAAAAGTGACTTTGTGCTGCTCCCGGAGATGCCGTTTTATCCATGGCTGTTTTGGCAAAATCGTTTTGATGCCGGACAATGGACGGAAAGCTTAGAGGCGCACAAACGGTGGTTAAAACGGTGTGAAGAACTGGCTCCCGCCTGTGTTCTGGGATCCAATCCAAAAGAAACGGGCGGGGTTCGTCTCAATCAGGGATTTATATGGGATGGGGAAAATGGATATGAAAAGGCCCATGACAAATTCTATCTTCCCGATGAAGAAGGGTACTGGGAAGCCACATGGTATTCCCGTGGAGATGGTGAATTTAAAACTGTTCAGTGTGGTCAAGCTTCGGTAGGTTTTCTCATCTGTTCAGGAATTTGGTTTTTTAATCGGTCCCGGCAATATGGAAAGCAGGGGGCTCATATTGTTGTCTGTCCCCGTGCAACGCCGAAGAGCACTCTGGACAAATGGCTTGCGGCCGGCCAAGCGGCAGCCGTTGTTTCCGGGGCGTTTTCTCTTTCGTCCAACCGAGTGGCTCCCGAGGGGAATCCGGCAGAACATGGAGGAAAAGGTTGGATTATCGACCCTGATGGCCGTGTATTAGGGATCACTTCTTGTGACCGGCCTTTTCTCACGTGCGATATTAACTTAACAGCCGCCAACAAGGCTAAGAGCACTTATCCTCGGTATATTCCTGATTGAAAATTTAAAATACAATGCAGCAGGATAGTAAAAAAGCCGTTATTGCCGCCTTGGTCGCCAACCTCCTCATTTCAATTTTTAAATTCGCAGCCGCTCTCATCAGCGGATCTTCTTCGATGCTGGCAGAGGCCTATCACTCGGTTTCCGATACCTTTAATCAAGTTCTCCTTCTCATTGGATTGAAACAAAGCCGAAGAAAACCAGATGCCGGCCACCCGTTTGGACATGGGAAAGAGCAGTTTTTCTGGTCCTTTATGGTGGCGATCATCCTCTTTGCGGTTGCGGGGGGACTCTCCATCAGAGAAGGCTACCATAAACTGCTTCATCCCGAACCGATCACAAATGCCTGGCTGGCCTACCTGGCCATCGCTGTGGCGGTTTTTTTTGAGAGTGTGGCACTCCGGATGGCCGTTAAAAGCATAAAGGCAGAAATGAAAAAGGAAAAGCATGAAAACTTTTTCTGCGCTATCCGGGACAGCAAAGATCCGACTACACTGACAGTGCTTTTTGAGGATTCTCTCGCACTCGCCGGATTGTTTATTGCCGCTGTTGCCATAACACTCGTTCAGATAACGGGAGCGTTAATTATCGATGCCATCGCCTCGATTGTGATTGGAACCCTTCTCATGGTGTTTGCATTTTTTCTGGCAGTTGAAACAAAAAAACTCCTCATCGGAGAGGGCGTTTCTGCCCATAAACGAACTCAGATCCTTAAAGCCGTGAATTCTTTTGTTGAGGTCGAACGAGTCATAAGATTAAAAAGCATGCATCTCAGCTCCGATGACGTCCTGATTGTTATAGAAGTCGAATACAGGGATGGGCTGGTCGTTGAGGAGCTGGAAATAATCAACAACGAAATTGAAAAGAAGATCAGGGACATCATCCCCAACGCCCGTGTTTATCTCGAACCTGAGGACAAATAACTATTCATAAAAAATGCCGATGTCAATCTCCCATCCCCCTCATTGGTTTGAAAGCAGGAAGATAATCTGCTCAGAAATATGAACCCATTTTTTAAAAGCATATTGTCGGGTAGAAAAAGAATCAATTCTTAGCAAAAATTTTATGAAATGAAAAAGAGAAAGGTAAAATATTGATTTGTTCCCAGTAATTGATGATAGATAATAAATCATTTTCAACATCATCTAGGCTTATATCTGAGGGAATAATAGTTCCTTTTTCAAACGTATCTTTAGTTACTTCCCAATTTTCCTTAAAAGATTCAATCCCTTTGCAATCTACAAACCTTGATTTACATGCTAATTGAAATTCCTCCCCCGCATTTTGCCAGAACTCGATTTCGTTTATTGGTTTTTCTTTGATAATCCTTGAAAGATCATAAAGATCCTTTACTCGAGCTGCTCTTGGTGGTTCTGACATTTTATTTCTATAAGCGGGTAAAGAACTAAGGAAGGCACGCGCTTTTTCTCCTGTAATTCGTTCGAGAGAATAGGCTTTTATTGTATTGTCATAGATGGGAAGATCGATTAAAGAAATTTTAGAAAAACTTTCTGGTGCAGCAATATCTATTCTCAATCTTGGTAGTCCTCTAACATCTGAATTTTCATGATCAATTAGAGTAATGTTTATTATCAAAGCATTCCAACCCATAGGATGGTCAATGTTCGAATTTTTTTTGACTCTCAATTGATTAATTTCATACCTTACTGGATTTTGATTTTCAAAATAGTTATTTAAGGCTTGCTGTGTTTTTTCATAAAGGAAATTTATTTGGTCTTTTCTTTTGGGAAACCGGTGTGTGAACTCAATGTCAAGATTGCTGTCTAAATCAAGTGACATTCTTGTGGTATCTAATAGATGATTCAGTATTATCGCGCCTTTAAAAATTAGGCAGTTTCTAATATTCTCATTTTGTGATAATGCGATTAAAACATGATTAATTGCTTCAAGTTTCCATTGCTTTTGTTGTGCCTCATTCATGTGCTTTCATCAAGGCATTAATATTTTCCAGTTCGTATTTATATTTGAATAACTAATTCCTTTGAATAAAGGAATGTTTAAAATGTCATTGGTTATTAGAATATTGTTCTGAATTTCTTTTAAGTGATTTGATAGTTCAATACCCGATCTGTATTTGAATATTTCAAACATAGCACCCACTCGTCGAGATAGATTGTTTGAGTCTATTTTTTTCAAATAATCCAATATTTTAGACTCGTTAATTTTGTTTTTATGTGTTTTCCATGCTTCAAAAATAACTGAAGGTCCGCCACATCGGAATGGGTACTGAAATGTATCCAAGAGAGTCTGTTCAATAGTCGTAATTCTAATATTAGTCCTAGGATTTAAAACTCTTAATTGAATTCCCGGAATAGTATAATCTTTTCGCCTTGTTGAATAGAATGCAAGATCTTGATATGAAAAACCAAATGTTCCTAGTTTATCTCTTTTTCTTTTATCATCGTTTTTTTCGTTCATAATGATACTAGTTAGTTCATTCGTTATCATTTTCGCTTTTTTAATGATGGTAGCAATATGATGATGTGAG
>SDBS01003809.1_pt1 | contig 14814 bp, 11 predicted proteins | sample 2277091 | NCBI WGS metagenome assembly SDBS01 (sample SAMN10404972, study PRJNA504765) | marine sediment metagenome | isolation source: marine sediment core GS10_PC15, 163 cmbsf | place: Arctic Ocean: Southern Knipovich Ridge | collected 2010
AGGATGGGCTTGTCGCTTCCTTCCAGGCCGTGCACGATTTCGCGCACCGTGCCGTCGCCGCCGCCGGCCACTATCATCGCGCAGTCGGCATCGGCGCCCGACTGGCCGGCAAGTTCGGCGGCGTGCGAAAGCGAATGCGTAAAACTCGTGCGAACATCGTAACCGCCCGCGGCCAGATAGTCCTTGAACTCGCGCACCATCGTCTTACCGCTGCTGGCCCCGCTCTTGGGGTTAATGATATAGGCGATATAACCGTCGTTTGGATTCAGACTCATACTCTAATTTACCCTTTGGCGTCGAACAGCACTTCGGTATCCTGCGAGCCGATTTCTCTAAGTTTGTCTCTTATTAAGCCGGCGTATCCTTTATTAATATGTTCCAGCCCGCCCAATCCAATGGCCGCCAGCACCTGCTCAATAATGTCCTCGGCGGGCCCTTCCACCTCGACGAAACTGCCCAACAGGGGCAACCGATCCAGGCAAATCGCACAGTCCCGGAACCTCCAGAACCTACGTCGCTTCTCGATGATGAGTTCTTTTTGGTATCCAAGTGCCTCCAGAAGCCCGGCCATGACCGGATAATCGGCGACTTCAACCTCAATTTCCGTCCTTTTCTTGAATCGTCCTTTTTGCTTCGGTCCTTTATAAGTCAGTATCACCTTTTCGCTCGTGGCGTTAATCTGGCGCCTCAGCCGCAGCACGCAGCCCGGCTTAATCAGCACGCCGGCGCCGCCACCGTAATATGTATCAAGATGGGTCACGTCATCACGGTGCTCGGCCCCCAGCTCCGCCAAACGCTCGCCGATCTCATCCAGCCCGTCAACCTTAACCTTGGCTTCAATTTCCAGTCCCATATCCAAACCAGCCGCTTACCCAAATCCCGATCTTTACCCACACCCCATTTAGCCGGGGGCGTTGCCCCCGGTCCCCCCACGACTCCCCAAACCTTGTACATCCATTATACCTGCGGCGACGCCCCCTCACAACATCCCTCTTTCGACCAACTCGGCTCGAAGCGCACCGGCTCCGCCAAACACAATCCCCGTCATCCCCACCGCAACAGCGCCTTGGACATTCACCGCCAGGTCGTCAATATACAAACACCTCTCAACCGGCACATCCACATTCTTCGCCGCGGCAAGAAAGATCGCCGGATCCGGCTTGACCACCCCCACCTCAAAACTCAACGTCGGCCTGGCGAACAAATTCAACACCGGATATGTACTGTGCAGGTAAGCCCAGTGCAGCGGGTCGGTATCGCTCAACAGTCCCAGCCGGTACGCACCGTTTAGTTGTCGGATAATCTCCTCCATCCCCGCAATCGGCGAAAATATCCCGCACCACAAATCCTTAAACTCCTCGAAACCAATCGCCAACCCGAACCGCTCCGTCAGTCCATCATAAAACTCCTGCGCCCCGACCCTTCCGGTACTGAACCCCACCATCAGTTCATCGCCCATCACCGCCGTAATCACCCGCTCGACATCCGCCTGCGACATCTGCGAAAACGCAAACCCCGCCAGCCGATGAACATCAACATCGACAATCACACGCCCCAGATCAAATATAACCGCACCAATGTTTCGCACGCCGTCCACTCAGCAAACCATCCCACCAAAACCAAAACATAAAAATCCACCACTTGAAATGGAGCGGTTGGAGATTATTATACCCTTTGCCTGTCATACATCTCAATGATGTTGTTATTGCAGGTTAAAAAGTTGCTTTTGTGAGTCGCAACTCTCACTCTTGTCAATGATCTTTTTGCTCAGCTTCTTGAAATCCATGTAACAATCGGTTACGCTTTTGCTGTGAGCTCCGATAGCGCCGTCAGCGGACTTCAGTAGGAAAATCGGTTTTCTTGCTGCCTGAGCCATCGGCATCAGACTGCGATAGTGTTTGATAAGTGCTAGTTTTTCCGGATACTCGGGTGCGATCTCTGGATGCCCCAGGACGCTCTGCTGGTAAACAATGGGGATTTGCTCGATCCAGCGAGAGTATGCCTTTACCGGTCTGTTGCCTCTAATAGCATGCTGCATTATGATATAGCCGAGCGGAGTCATATTTCCTTTGGGACAGTCGATCTCTATCGTGTCGGATTTGCGTTGCACCCGATCTTCCCATCCTTTTCGCCAGTTTCTGAGAGTCGGCCCCAGGTTCTTAAGGCCCTGCAAAGAAAACAGGTCTGGGACCAGGGGCATAACGATAAAGTCGGTTGCAATCATAGCAGCGCGATTTATGGCGCCAAGATTAGGGCCTACATCAATCAAGGTATGATCAGCATCCATCTTCTCAGCCGCTGTTGTAATTATCCGGTAAAAAGCTGTAATGGCCCTATATGCCGCTTCATCATTGTCGACACATCGCGGCCAGGCATCCGACAGCTTGTCCTCGAAACGAGATAATCCAAGGTCTCCGACAAGCAATCCAAGGTTGTGTCGAACCATTTCCACATGCTCAACCTTTATGTCCCCTAAACCCTTGAGTATTGGAGCAACACAGCCAAGGATTGTCTGGGGATGTTCTTCGTCGGGCCAAAGCTTTTCCAAACGATCCTCCCCGAGAAACATCCCCGACAGATTTGCTTGAGGATCCAGATCGACAGTAAGAACGCGTTTTCCTGTTTCCGACAACATCCAGGCCACGTGATAAACTAACGATGTTTTTCCCACGCCGCCTTTGTTGTTGAAAAAAGCTATGATTTTCATATCCGTATCCCTCGAATGGTTGCCAGAAAGACAGTCGGCTGATCAACCTGAAACTCGGCTTCGGGATTTCCGTTTTCTTTAAGAAATCTCTGGGCACGAGCTATGCCGCGTCGAAATTGATTGACATACCCAAGGTTTTTCATTGCCTCAGCTATTTTAGGATTACGGTAATCGTTTTGATTGGGGAATGTTTCCGGTGTAACAGCACCGTACAATCCGCCAGGATTCTGAATTTCAATTCTATCTTCAAACCAGTAGACAGTCACGGGGGCATTAGAACGGTAATCGCGGTGCATTACCGCATTCATAAGTAATTCTCGCACCGCTTCGCTGGGATAGGGCGAAATGGTCTTTTCTTGTAGCTCGGAAACGGCAACAGGTTTCTTGGGAAACACCGTCCTGAGAAAAGCGTCCATTTCCCTGAGCATGGTTGTCAAATCTCCGTCAAATCGACGTTCATCAAGTACTTCGTCAGATAATTCAATCCCGTCATATCTCACATATTGCACGTACGACCCTGGCAGCCATGTTTGGGGAGATTCCGCAAAAAGCAACACGCCTGCGTAAGTGGCGAAATTCTTTTTAGTATCAAACATACCAAGGGATTCCATTTGCAGCAGCATATCCCTGTTATTCTCATCTAAAATCTCTGGGGCAACCGCAGCGTGGCGATAAGTCAATTGAAACAAATCCATGGCAAGGTCATCGGGGCCACAACCATCACAGACACTGAGATCGAACGACCTGAAACTGCTTGCTCTGCGCTCATTCAGTATGCGTTCTTCCTGTTCAGTGGCAATGCCACGACGAGGGCCTGTGCGGATATGCACTGCTCCCTTATATCGAACCGGCGGCATATCCGAAGGCAAAACCTCAACCACGGCCACATCGCCACCGGGCAAAGTCACTTTTTCCACGTTAATTGCCGGCAGTGGAACTATCTGGCCGCTATCACGATGGCTTGCCAGATTTCGTAACAATTGATCTGTTATTTCTATGCCCGCAACAGTCCCATCGTCCTTGGCGCCCACAATAAGGTATCCCGGCAGTTCCGTTCCAGGCATGTCATTGGCAAATGCACAAATTGCTCTGCAAAACTTATCCGAGTCATTCGTGGAAACGGTTCTTTCTACCCGATACGACTCCATGTTTTGCAACAGTTCCTGCAACTCCTGTGCAGTCAGCATTATCAACTCGCTTTCTCAATTATTATCCGAGCATTGCAACCAATACCCCAAATACCTTGTTGCCGTGGCTATCTTAACCATCGCTTTTGGCAAATGCAAGAGTGATTTTCGCGAACATTATGTCCAATGATCCCCGGTCCGCTCAGCACATCATCCCGTCGAAGTAATCCGGTTGTGCCCAGCATAGGGCGTGTGGACCCGCAAAGTGCGCGAGCTGCTGCTCCAGCTTCTTACAATCCGTTGCGACTTTCTTACCGCCTGCAAGCTGCTTTGCCAGCCGGGCGTTTTCTTCCAGCTTCTCGATCCCGTGGTGTCCCACAACCGCCGTCGCCACGCCGGCCTGCGACAGCGCATATGCAAGAAGCTCCTTCGCCGTCGCCTCCTTGGCCACCAGATCGCGCATCACCTTCATCGCAACCACCCCCACATTCTTGTCCCGCGCGACAGGAAGGGCGACATCGGCAAAATCTCCGTACTTCGTGGGGTTCATCGCCAGAATTGCTGCATCAATCTCCAGCTTCTCCATCAGTTCCTTCGACTTCGCCGAACTGTTCATGCTCGAAAAACCGATAAACCGCGCCACCCCCTCTTCCTTGAGCCGCACCATCTCCTTATACATGCCCTTCTCGAAGGCGGCGATATCCTCGTCGGCTTCTACGCTGTGAATCATCAGGATATCGAGATAATCGGTCTTGAGCCGTTTCAGGCTGGTCTCGATTTCCTTGAGACATGCGTCAACCTTGCGGGCCTCGAATTTCGACGATAGAATAATCTTGTCGCGCACGCGCGGCAGGATCTGTCCGAATCGCTCTTCACTCGTCATCGACGCGCCCCACTGATAACCTGACGACGTATCGAAATAGTTTACCCCCAATTCAATAGCCCGCTCGAGCATGGGCTCCCACTCGCCGTCGGCGTTCTTCAAAAACTGCGACCCGCCGCCGAACGACAAAACCGACACCTCCAGCCCCGTCCTGCCCAACACACGCTTCGGCATCGCCCCTTGTTCGACAACCGCCACCTTTTTCTTACACGACGAAAGCATCCCCATCGCCGAGACTGCACCGATCCCGACAGCGCTTTTCTCCAGAAATCTCCTTCGCGTTATCCCGCGTTTTTCCACCATAATCAACCGCCCTTCATCATGTCATCGACAATATCCCGCCTCCACACCGCTAAGCTCTCCAATGCCATCGCCAGACCCCCAGTATAACACAAACCCTATCAAGTGTCTCACCACTTCTCCCGAGCAGTATGCCTCGCCCCCCCGTGTCATTCCCGCGCAAGCGGGAATCCAGAATAACAAAACAAAGCGAAGCACTTCAAATTCGTTAAGCCCCAAGGTCCGCCTGGGGTCCAAAAAACAAAAACACGAAAGTGCCCCGAAACGGCACCCCATACCTTTAATTATCCCTAAGCGTAAGGTTGCCCATCTTGTCGTATTTGTACCACATAACAATATCCGGCTGATCCGTCCGCCACTTAACCTTACCCTGATCGTTATAGGCATACTCAGTTCAACTCTACCTCAGCGCCAGGATTTCCATATCTAACAATTCTTCATGGCCCGTAATTGCTTTGTAAAGTCGCAAATAGACTTCATGCTCATTTGTAAGCTTACTTTCTTGGCTCCAACAGTTTCTGAAGTTTATGGGGCCTTCGCCACATTTCTCATGCAGCGAGCGAAGAAGTTGCTCCTGCTCCTCCGTCAGATTGTTGCGATCGATCGCCTTGAGCTTTCGTTGGTAAGATTCCCAGTTGGTTACCATGTGGCGGAGTTTGTCAACATACGCTTTTTCCTCCAGTAAAAGTTGGGTGCTTCCCAAACCCCATTTCTCATATATCCCGTTCGGATATGCCGCTAACTGAACAGTGTACGGTTCTTTGAACCCAATCTTCTCCACACGCTGTGCCAGTTCATCGACATATCCGGATTCAACCACGCAAAACTTGTAGTATCGTACGGCGTACTCTCTTTCTGATTTGGTAAGCGACCGATTACCTGCGATCTTGCGGGCTACCGAATTGTCCAATCCCTGCGAACAACCGTACAGCCCGAAACCCAAAACCACCAACACACTCATTCTGCAAATTCGCCTATTCATTTTACAATCCCCTTGACTCTTACCCCTCATTACTAAGCTATGAGCACCGGTATTTCAAAACTGGCCCTGAACACGTGCGATACGGCCCAGAAATAAGTTACCCGTCACCCATCTACTCTTCGCTGGACACCTTTATCTTCGGTTGCTGATACTTGGCTATAACAAATTCTCCGTACTCCCCACCCTGTCCCATCACGTATATGTTGTCCTTGTCATCAATACGCATTTTCTCAAGCGTGCCGTATTTCCAGCGTTCTCTCTTCTCCCACTGAACTCGTCCCAAACCATCGTACTTGGTCAACACCAAGTCCCTAGTGTCTATCAATCCCTTTCGCCTGTCACTGTTTATCAGAACATAGACTTCGCCATCTTGATTGACGGCCAAGTCTACCAGCAGATTTCTCCCGCCGTCCAACTCCTTCTGATAGAGTTGTTGCCATTCCTGCCTTCCGCCAGCGTCATATTTTGTTACAATGACATCTGTCACCTCATCCTTTACTCTATACAAGCCTCCAACAAAAACAGCGCCCGTTCCATCAATCCCTATCTTGGTTAAGCTACCGGCCTTTCCGCCACTCACCGTGAACCGCCGAGACCAAACCTCTTTCCCTCTGTTGGAGTATTTTGTGGTTGCATAAAAAGGTGCTCGTCCGAACTGATGTACAAGTCCAATGATGGAAACCGAGCCTTCGTTGTCTCCGGAAACCTTCTCAGCCTCACATTCAATCGCCCACACCTGTTCTCCGTTCGGCATGTACTTCACTATTCCACCATTGCCAGCAACATAAACATTGTCACAACTGTCTATTGTCATATCCCAAAACCACGGTTTCCTATTGAAACCTTTACTAAACTCTTGCACCCACAACTCTACACCATGTGTATCATACCTGATGGTTTGGTAGCCGCGAGCACCCCGTCCACACACATATGCGCAACCCTGGCGGTCAACCCCAACTGCCGAGGTACTCCCTCCATCATGCGTTGACATCCATAACTGTTTTCCATTTGCATCATATTTGAATGTGACACAGATACAATCTGCGCCACGTGGCCGATTGCTGTTCCCCGTAACGTAGACATTGCCACCCTCGTCAACAGCGATTCCCGAACCGCCGTCCGCCGTATCTTCGAACATACTATAGCGCTTAGCCCAGATCTGCTTGCCACTCTCATCGAACTTGACTGTTGCCATCTCACTATACGGTCCCCCATGAGCAAACGGCTCGCTGGGCTCTCGCTGTTTCTCACTCATGCCTGTAACATATACTGCACCGCTACCCCCCACGACGAAGTCGCGGGGGAAACCTTCGCCACCTGTCGACCCTGCATATACAGCTATCCATTCAAGGGAAGGTACATTGTCCGCTGAGACGCCCACTGCAGCCAGACTGCCGGTCATTGCGACAAACATCAACAGTGCTTTCATTCCTATCACCTCGCTTTTCTGTGTGGTTGCCCTACCACTGATAAATTTCGCAATAGCATGGCGTCCCTCTGACCTCATCCCTGAAATCCCTAAGATGGTAAACTAAAGGTACGCGCTCTCTTTTTTGTCTCTACCCGTTCTCCTCACCCGCTACCCCAAAATAGTAAATAGTAAATAGTAAACAGTAAATGTCAATTAAATTCTCCTGAATTCTGTCCCGGCGCGCCGGGACTGACTCCCGAATTCTGATTTCCACCCAAAATCTTCGTGCCCTTCGTGCCTTCGTGGTGCATAATCTATTTTGTGCCTCTTGTGCCTTTTCGCGGCTTTTTAATCTGTGAAATCTGTGGCTAAATCCCCCTTTTTCCTTCGTGCTTATTCGTAAAAATTCGTGGCAAAAAACCGATAAAACCTTGATTTTTCGACCAAACTGTGGTATAATGCGTTTCGTAATTCGGGATAAAGCAACACCAAAAACAGGGGGAGCCACAAACCAGTGCCCACCAAACCGCGCATCACGTTCCAAGCCAGGATTCTCAAAATCCGCATTTCGCATTTACGCGCTATGCCCAATTATACGAAACAAACCCAATTTACCGACCCACGACCCAAAAATGCAAAACAAACCCAATCCCAGCCCAGCCGTATCTTGCCACGCTGGCCGAAGGTCAGTCCCGAATCATCGGGAAACCCAATCTCATCCCGCCACGCTGGCCGAAGGTCAGTCCCGATGCACATCGGGGAACCCAATTCCCGCATACCAAGTGTCCCGCCACCCCCTGTTTCAGCGAAACGAACCCAATTCCACCCCGGCCCACGACCAAAAACACGAAACGAACCCAATTTGCCCCACCGCCACCATCACCACGAACCAGGAAATGCGAAACGAACCCAATTTCGCCCCCCAACCGCCAAAAGCTGTTTTTGCGAAACGAACCCAATTTCCGCCTGCGCCGGACGAAATACTAAGGGCTTAATGCTATCAAAGTAGATGGGTCAGGTCCTTTTATTAGTAGATATTCCCAGTCCAGATTTCGTCTCAGGTGAAATCCAGGGATGTTCAGTTCCCCCCCTCAGTGCCCCGGTCGTCCATTCAAAGCAACTGCCCCTTGAACGGTCCGCTGTTATGCACCAAAACAGCAGTAGGCAACGGCTCCAGGATTTCGATGAGTCGGTTTGCGTACTCTTCTTCGGCGCCGGCTTCCGGCGGCATCAGCCCTAAGAAGACGACGTCGGCGTCGACGCTGGTTTCCTGCATGGTCTCGACAACGCTCTTACCCTCCTCCAACACGATTACATCCTGCGTCGCCTTGATACGCACCGCCTCGATCAGCGCCGTCAAACTCTGCTCGATGTCGGGCCGGATCATGTCCTTGGTCACAATGGTCCGCAGGTTAATCTGCGCTTCCCGCCACAGCGGATTGACCGAAAGCAGATAGGCCAACAGCAGCATAAGATCGCCGTTGTTGTACTTGCCGCGCCACCAGATATCGATCCGGTCGAATCGCTGCGGACCTTCCGGCGGCGTCGGATGGATAATCAGCGATGCCTTGCCGATACCCGCCAATTGACGAATAATCTTCAGCAGCGATGGTAGTTTCTCCGCCCGGCTGGGCCAGCCGAAGGCGACCGTGTTGGCGCGCATCGCCCCGATCCCGTTTGCCTGTACGATGTTCAGCGCACCGCTCTCGAAGTCTTCCATGACATCCACTTCGCTGAATGCAACAATCCCTTCACGTTGCAGGATGCCCGCCATCTCTTCGCTGCGCTCGGAGACAACTTCGGCATTCTCCGCCGGGCTGCCGACGATCACATCGCAGACCGTAAGAATACCGCGATCCTGATTGAACCACGCCGCCATGTGAAGCTGGCCCGTGCGTTTTTCGAGCTGGTCGGCAAAGAGCAGGATATTCGGGCGCCAGCTTCGCGGATCGCGGACCTGTTGTGTCAGCCGGTAAAGCGCAAACCGACTGAGAGACCCCCACAGCCCCGCCCACACGCCGCCCCACGTCGCAACAAGATTCTTCCTGCGAAGATAAGCCCACAGGCAGGCCTCGAGAGCGATAGCGCAGAGGGATATTGGGACGCTGATGAGCATCATCACGATGAGGATGCCGATCACGCCTGCCATGGAGACGGACCAGTGGATGCGAAGTGTCGGTCGGTACGACGGGTTGCGCACGAGGTTTTCCATAGTGGCGACAAGGTTCTCACTCATGTAGAGCGTGAGGAACAGAATCGTAACCATTCTTGCGACGGTGTTAAGGCTTCCCATCGCCACCGCCGAAAGCGCAAGCGCGCCTGCGACCCAGGTTGCAATCGTGGGTTGGCCCGTCTTGCTCGTTCGTGCAAGAAACGTCGGCACCAGTCCATCCTGCGCAAGGGCCTGGAGGATTCGAGGCCCCGCCAGCGCACTGCCGAAAGCCGACGACAGGATCGCACCCCATATACCCGGATAGATCAGCAGGCCCCCGAACAAAGCGATTCGTGTCCAGACCGCTGGCACATTCGCAAGCTCCTCGACCGTCACCTTCGCCGTTATCGCAAGAAGAAACGGGATGGCCAGATAAACGATTGTCCCGATGCTCACCGCCCAAAGAGTGCCCCGCGGGATGGCCTTTTGCGGGTCCTTCAGATCGCCGCTCATGCCGATCCCCGCCGAGAAACCGGTCACCGCCGGAAAGAATACCGCAAGGATCGCCCAGAAGCCCCCAGCCTCGGTGAGACTCGGACTCACCGAAGGCGCACTCCATTGCGGCGCCTTGAGCGGACCGGAAAACACCCCCGCCACCAACGCCATTAATGACAAGCCCACCAGCACCATCAGCGGAATCTGCAGACGCAGGGCCAGGCTCGCACTCTTCCCGGAAATAACGATTATCAAAACAATCAGCCCGGCGGCCATCCATTGCAATGGCGGCGTTCCCCATGTCGCAGGCCAGAAGATCGAAAGCGCTTCAGCCAGACCGAAACAGTATAAAGTGATACTCAGCACATAGCACAGAAACAGCGGAATGCCGATTGCCCCGCCGATCGTCAGCCCCAGGCTCCGGGATATCATATAATACTCGCCGCCGGTCCCAAGTCGGCTGTTTGTCGCCACCGCAGATGCGCTCAGCGCCGTGAAAAACGCAACCGCGCTGCAGATCGCGACAATGGCGATTGCACCCCCTAATCCGGCGTTAGCCACTACCCATCCGAATCGAAGGTACATGATCACGCCGAGAATGGTCAGTACGCTCGGCGTAAAAACGCCCAAAAACGCGCCAAACCTGCCCCCCGTGCGATCTGATAAGATTCCGAAGCCTCCGGGCACAATTGTCATCCGTAAACCAAAAACGTCTAAAACGATACTAACGACCACAAACCGGCTGAGATTGTAACCCAAATACCCCCGAAAGCAAGCCTCCGATAAGCCCGCAGCATCACAGCCCGCCGGATGATGCGCCGATTACCTGGAATTCCTGGAAGGCGGTATTCTCACCGCCGGCGATGTTTGTAACGGGCGATATTGCCCAGACCAGCCAGCGCCAGGCGCCCAATGGCCTGCCGCCGGTGCGGCGAACACTTGTGGCGACGAAATTCGCCCGGGCGCCATTTCGTGTATCGACTGTCGCGACGGGCGTAAACAATTTTGCATCGTCCAGCCTCCAGCCCGGATCTCGAGACGAGTTGCTTGCGTAGAGCACGAAGCGCTGAGGGCCGCGATTAGCATTTATGTTGAAGGACCAGGTGTTCACCTGCGCGATGCTCGTTGTCGAGCCGAGATCGAGTTTGTACATGCCCGACGAAACGCCGTTGCCGAAGACGGGTCCGGAGGTCTTGTCGAGCTTTCCGTCGGCAAGAACGCTCACGGGATCATTCAGCGTTCCGGGTGCCGAAACCGATATCTTGACGGGCAGAACTTTCGTCCCCGGAGAAAGCGGGATGGTCTTAAAGTCGGTTTTGGCCTGATATTCGGTAACCACGAAGGTGTAATCATCCGGGTCCACCGAGAGGAATTTCTGCCTGCGCGCGATGCTCAGGTTCAGTTTGGCCCCTGCGGCGGCATTTTGAACCGCCAGCAGGTCTTTGATAGTCTTGACGGGCCTGCCGCTGCATGAGACGATCACATCGTCCTTCTGCAGCCCGGCCCCAGCGGCGGTGCTTGTGGCGCCAACGTCGAGCATCAGCACCCCATGTTCGGCGGGCAGTCCGTAGGCGGATCGATCACCCAAGCCGACAATATTGCGCACCTTGGCTTGCCAAACGTAGCTCGGGCGTTTTTCCCCGGGCTTTGCGCTAATCGGTCCACCCTTATCGACCTGCGGCATCTGCGGCACGCGCGCGATTGCCTTGAGTTCGGGTTTCTGCACGCCGAATCGGTCCATGGGAAAGTTCTCAAAGCCCAGCGCCAGCGCTGCCGAACCGTCTTTGACCCGGAAATCGCCTTTGGCGGGATCGACGAACATGGCGTCGGCGATGATCGAATGCTCGTCGCGCCGGGATTGGGCGGCGAGCTTTTCGGCAGGCTCGGGTGCGAGCATGCCCGCGCGGTGCACGAGGTTGTAGTCCATCCGGCCGCCCCACGGCGCAGAAGGCATTCCGCCGGCGGGACGGTAGCGATCGGAACCCATTATATTTCGCTCAACGACGTCCTGGCTGTGCTTGTACCATACGTGCGGATGAAATCCGTTGTCAACCATGATGTTGTTTTCGACCACGCGATAAAAACCTTCGCGGTTCTTGATGCCGCCTCTGAGACAGAGATTGTTGTAGAGGTGGTAATTGGAGGAGCCGTCGTCCAGGTCGATGTCCCAGCCGTGGTCGCATCGCCAGCGATTGTTTCGCAGGGTGATCGTCTCAACCACATCCAGCAGGGGCAGGTTCTTATGGGCCTGCCACGTTTGGTCGTCGTTGAGGTCCAGGTCCGTCAGATGCCAGAAGCGGTCCCGCCCCCAGGAATTAAACGAGCCGTGGTCGCCGGTCTCTTTGACCGTGTCGAAAACGTCGCAGAACTCGATTACATGTCCGCCCCAGCAGCCGTCCCCGATATTAATGCCGGCTCGCGGAACATCGTAGATGGAGCAGTGGCGCACCGTAATGCGCTGCGACAGCTCGATTTGCACCGGAGATGTCTGCTTTTCTACGCGACCGGACAGATAGATGAGGCAGTCTTCGACGAGGCAGTCGCCGGGAAAATTCCGCGTCTTCGGGCCGGGGGTCTTGTCCATTTTCGCGTAGCTTTGCCGCTGTCTGTATTCAAAGAGCGGGTCGCGAGCGGCCTTCGGATCGCCGACGAAGGTAACGCCGTTTGCGCCGGCGCGGGCTATATGACAGCCGCGCACCGTAACACGACGATTGTAGTTGTTGACAAAGACGGCATTGCCGCCGACCTGATCGAGGAAACAGTCCCGGAGCGTACAATCTTCAGCGCCGTCGAACAGCACCGCGCCGCCGCGATACATTGTCCAGTCGCTTCGCAGCATAGGCTCCTTGTTGTCCATGAACGTGCGTACGGTATGGCGAAAGGTCAGGCCCTTCAATTCCACGAAGCAAACCGCCGCCTGCTCCGTGCCGCGGAATTCGACCAGGTGCCGCAGACGCACCGCCTCTATGATCGCCTTGTCCATATCGACATCAGCCGGCGGATAGAAGTAAAGCGTGCCGGTTTTGTTGTCGAGGAACCATTCGCCCGGCGCATCCAGTTCTTCGAAGATATTCTCGACAAAACGGTATTTGCCGTGCATGCCCATCTGCCGGTTGTTCTGCCAGCCGCCCTCGTAACGGACAGCGCCGTCATCGCTTTTGCCCGTGATGACATAGTGGTAGTCGCCCCACATGTGGCTGTGCATGGCATGGATGAAGCCGCCGCGCGGGTCTTTCCATCGTTTCGCACGTTCAGGGCCAAAGCAGTCTGCGGCGTACCCGTTGAAGATGCGCTCGTTTGGATTGAAGTCCGGGTATCGAGCCATATGCTGCCGCTTGCCGTTGACAAACAACTGATCCGTCGTGAATCCGGCGGGTACGTCGGCTTTGACGATTCCGTCGCGGTACGGCAGCCACTTCACCTCCAGCCTCACACCGCCGCTGATGATCGGCCTCTCGTCTTGATACGCCTGGTAGACGACCGGAAACTCCTTCGTGCCGGAGTCGCCGGCGCTAAAGGTCAGGGTCTGGGCCAGGTAATATGTGCCGCCGCGCAGAAAGACTCTGACCGGCTCGCGGCCGTTAGCCTGTCGGGCTGCCTCTTGAGCCCGCCGCAGCGTCCCAAAAGGACGTTGCAATGTACCCGGATTCTCATCATTTCCCTTTGGAGAGACATAGCAGTCCCCGGCGACAGCCGATATCGCCAAAATCCCCAAAAGAACGATTCCGACAACAAACATTCTCCCAAGCAGGTTTTCATGAGTATCCATCACCTTATCTCTCCATACATAGAAGTGCAGTTTAAATTCTCACAGCACCGGGCAAGCGTGCAGACAAATCAGGCCAAAGTTCTGACACTATCCGGCGGACGAGAGGTTCCCGGGCCATGGGAAACCTGCTCTCATACGGTCAATCAGGAGTATTATAGAGGTTTCCGGGCGGAATTCAAGGAGAAAATGTCGGCAAATCGGGCGTTCGGGGCAGTGGGGCGGTGAAATTTATCTTGAACGGCGGTGTGGGTCGACTATAATGTAGTATCGATTGAAAAAGGAATTTCAGTTTTTTCGGTAAGGAAAGATGGCTCTATCAAAATTACAGGTTCGTCGCAGACGAAGCAGTGCGGGCTACGAAATCCTTGCTCCTCCGGCAGGCAAGGGTGCGTGCGTTTCTCAGCAGAAGTACCATTTCATCGGCGCCGGCGGTGTCGGGATGAGCGGGCTTGCGCGGCTGATGCTCAAAAACAATGCCGCCGTCAGCGGGTCGGACATGGAAGACTCAGACGTCGTCGGCAAACTTCGCGGCCTGGGTGCGGAGATCAAGACCGGTCACGATACCGATAACCTGCCCGAAGCTCTCGAGGCCGTCGTCATATCGGCGGCGATAACGGAGGACAATCCGGAACTTGCCGCTGCACGCAGAAGGGGCTGTAAGGTCTACAAGTACGCCGAGATGTTAGGCGAGTTGATGGATTGTTACGACGGCATCGCCGTGTGCGGCACGCACGGCAAGAGCACGACAAGCGCCTGGCTTGCCCATCTCCTGACGCTGGCCGACGCCGACCCGAGTTTTATCGTCGGTGCGGAAATCCCTCAGTTTTACAGTTCCAGCGGCGCCGGCGACAGCGACATTTTCATCGCCGAAGCCTGCGAATACGACCGCAGCTTTTTGAACCTGCATCCGGAAATCGGCGTCATCCTGAACATCGAGCAGGACCACCTGGACTACTATAAGGACGAGGACGAAATCGTTTCGGCTTTT
>SDBS01003810.1_pt1 | contig 14812 bp, 10 predicted proteins | sample 2277091 | NCBI WGS metagenome assembly SDBS01 (sample SAMN10404972, study PRJNA504765) | marine sediment metagenome | isolation source: marine sediment core GS10_PC15, 163 cmbsf | place: Arctic Ocean: Southern Knipovich Ridge | collected 2010
CAGGTAGTAGCGGTTCCAGGCAGTATCACCCCTCATACCAAGTTTAAGGGTGAAATCTATGTCCTAACCAAAGAAGAAGGAGGTAGGCATACTCCTATCTTCACCGGTTATCGCCCTCAGTTCTACTTCAGGACTACTGACGTAACCGGTACTATCACTCTCCCCGAAGGGGTAGAGATGGTTATGCCCGGGGATAGGATAACTATTGGCGGTGAACTTATTACTCCTATCGCCATGGAAAAACAGCTCCGTTTTGCTATCCGAGAAGGAGGACGCACCATCAGTGCCGGAGTGGTAAGTGAGATAGTTGAGTAGTCATAGTATAGCGTAGAGCGGGTAGCGTTTAGCGTATAGGTGCGGGTAATAAGTGTAAGAAAAATACAAAAACCAAATTAGTATATAGCATATGGTAAAAAAATATAGGAATAAAACAAAAAATTAAAAAAATAAATATGAATAATCTTTATTCCTTCTCTTTTTGGCGGGAGAAGGTTAAGGCGAAGAGAATCAAAATTGTAAATTATGCAAGACAAACATTTCGCTTATCATACTATACGCTATACGCTATCCGCTATACGCTAGTAAATACGCGATTCTCGATACGAAAATTCTTGACACTGAGTATAAAGTATGGTAGATTTAAGCTTGTGCAATTTTATCTTTTATTAGGAGAAATTATTAATGAGACAAAGAATAGTTTTAGCTTGTAATGAGTGTAAAAACAGAAATTATGATAAATATAAAAATAAGCAAAATACTCCAGAAAGAATAGAACTTAAGAAGTACTGTAAATTTTGTAAAACTCATACCTTACATAAGGAAATAAAATAATTTTAACTTAGGAGTTTTATTTAAAAATTATTAAGGTCCGTAGCTCCAACGGCAGAGCACTGGACTCCAAATCCGGGGGTTGCAGGTTCAAATCCTGCCGGGCCTGCCATTTTTTATTACAATAGAAAAAAATAAAAATTAAATTGGGAACAAAATGAAACTAAAAAATATTTTCAATAAAATAAACAGTTTTATAAAAGAAGCTAGGGCTGAATTAAAAAAAGTTATCTGGCCTACTAAAAAAGATCTTAAAAATAGCACGGTAGTAGTTATTACTACTATAATTATTGCATCCATTTTTATTGGGCTAGTCGATGTATTTTTTACTCAAGCACTAACTTTGTTTATGAAATAATACACAATAAATAATAAATATTTGCTATTTTGTGCTAAAAAGGAAGAGAGTTAATTGGTTACGATGGTTTCAAATAAAAAAAAATGGTATGTAGTCCACACTTATTCAGGATACGAAAACAAAGTAAAAATAAATTTAGAACAAAGAATTAAATCCATGGGAATGGAAAACCAGATTTTCCAAGTATTAATACCTACTGAAAAAGTCTTAGAGGTAAAATCTGGCAAAAGAAAATATGTACAAAAAAAAGTATTTCCAGGATATGTAGTGATAGAAATGATGTTAGATAATGATTCCTGGCAAGCAGTAAGGAACACCCCTGGAGTTACCCGCTTTGTAGGTTCAGGGGGAAAACCGGTACCTTTAAAAGAGACAGAAATAGATAATATATTAAAACAGATGGGGAAGGGCGAGAAAGTACCTAAATTAGATGTCAAAGTAGGAGAGGATATTAGAATTGTCGTTGGTCCATTTACCGGGTATACAGGAAAAGTCAAAGAAGTAGATTACGAAAAAAATAAAATGAAAGTTTTTCTATTGATTTTTGGTCGAGAGACATCTGTTGAGTTAGGTTTTAGTGACGTAGAGAAATATTAAATTAGTCGTTAGTATTTAATTAGCGTATAGCGTATAGCGTTTAGCATATAGGTGCGAGTGATAAGTGTAAGAAAAATACAAAATACAATACATATTAGTCGTTAGTATATCGTATCGCGCAGATTAGTTACTTAGTCAACTGATTAATTAGTTATAAGAAAATTTGCTTGATTAGTTATTAATATATTACCAAATTGATTAATTTCCCGATTAACCAGCGAACCAAGTAACCAACTAACTAGCTAACTAAATACTAACGACTAGTTATAGGAGGAATTTAATGGCAAAGAAAATAGTTTCCGTAATAAAATTACAAATACCAGGTGGTAATGCTAACCCTGCACCACCTGTAGGCCCAGCTTTAGGTCAGCACGGTTTAAACATTATGGAATTTTGTAAGGCTTTTAACGAAAAAACAAGGCAAGATGTTGGAACTGTAATACCCGTGATTATAAATGTCTATGAGAATAGGTCTTTTACTTTTGTCTGTAAAAAACCTCCAGTTGCCTTTTTATTGAAAGAAGCAGCAGGAATAGAAAAAGGATCAGGAATACCTAATAAAGAAAAAGTTGCAAAGTTATCTCGGGCAAAAATTGAAGAGATTGCTAAGCGTAAAATGCCTGATTTAAATGCTAATGATTTAGAAAGCGCTATGAAAATAGTTGAAGGCACTGCCAGAAGCATGGGAATAGAGATAGAGAATAATAATTAATTATAGGGTTATGTGGAAGGATAAAATCCAATAATACCACAAGGGGGAAAAGATGAGTAAAAAAAGAGGTAAAAAATATTTAGAGGCCATTAAAGATTACCAAAGAGATAAGTTTTACGAACCGGAAGAAGCTTTAGATGAAGTTAAAAAGCTTCATTGGGTGAATTTTAATGAGTCCATCGATATTGCGATTAAATTAGATATTGATACCCGTCGTTCTGAGGAACAGGTAAGGGGGGCGGTAGATTTACCTCATGGTACAGGCAAGAAAGTGAAAGTTGTCGTCTTTGCCGAGGGAGAGAAAGCAAAAGAGGCAGAAGAAGCTGGGGCTGATTTTGTAGGGGCAGAAGATTTAGCTGAAAAGATACAAAAGGGATGGACCGATTTTGATGCCACTATAGCGACCCCAGATATGATGAAAATAGTGGGGAAATTAGGCAAGGTATTGGGTCCCCGAGGTTTAATGCCTAACCCTAAAGTTGGAACTGTTACTTTTGATATAAAAAATACTGTGGAAGCGGTGAAAGCAGGGAAAGTAGAGTATCGGGCGGATAAATTTGGTATAGTCCACGCACCTTTAGGAAAAACAAATTTTGATGAAGGGAAATTATTAGAAAATTTTATTACCTTTGTTGATGCTATTATTAAAGCTAAACCATCAGTTGCCAAAGGAAGATACATGCGCAGTATTACTATTTCATCGACTATGGGACCAGGGGTGCATATAGATCCACAAAAAATAGATGCTTGGGTAGAAAAACATAAAAAATAGAAAATAGAACAGTTAACAGTTAAAAATATAAAAATAAAATATACTTATAAGTTTGAATATACCTTAGACAGCAGGAGTTGTTAAGAGATGACTTAATGGATATTAAAATATCTTCCTGCCGAGGAGAGAACAAAGTGAATAAACTTACACTAGTTTTACCTTCCTTGTAGATTGATCTAAGGGAAGGTTTTTTATTGAGCAAAATATCTAATAGAGTTAGAAAGGAGGATACAATTTTGGCTTTAAGTAAAGATTCTAAAAAGGAGATACTCCAGGATTTGATAGCAAAATTAAAAGAATCCAAAGGAGTAATTTTAACCGATTATCAGGGAATGAATGTATCTCAGATTAGCAGCCTTAGAAATGAATTAAAAGAGGAGAAAGTGGAATTTAAAGTAGTAAAAAATACTTTACTGGAAAAAGCCAGCGAAGAGCTGAAGGTAAAAGATTTGACCAAAGACCTAATCGGTTGTACCGCAATAGCTTTCTGCAACGATGATGGAGTTACCCCGGCTAGATTACTAAAAGAGTATTTTAGAAAAAATAAAATTGACTTAAAGATCAAATCTGGTCTGATAGACGGAAGAGTTTTTAGTCCGGAGAAAATTATGGAAATAGCTTCTCTGCCTTCAAAAGATGCCCTTATTGCCCAAATAATTAACGGAATAAAATCTCCGCTTTATTCTTTGGTATTTATCTTGCAAGGACCGTTAAGAGGGTTGATTTATACTCTGGAAGCTGTAAAAAAACAAAAAGAAAAAGCATCATAGATTTTATGCTAAAATATAATATACGTGATTGCATGCTGGACAGATAGGATAAAATAAAAGTTTTTTTCGATATACGACATACGATATACGAAATTGAGAGGAGGTGAAATAAATGGTTGAAAAAAAAGAAGTTTCTGAAAAAAAAGAAGTAGCTACTAAAAAAGTTGCTGAGGAAAAACAATCTAAACCTGAAATGGGCGTATCAGTGGAAATAATAGAAAAGATAGAGAAAATGAACGTATTAGAATTAGCTGATTTAGTTAAGGCTTTAGAGGAAAAATTTGGAGTAACTGCTGCCATGCCGGTTGCTATGCCTGCTAATGCTGGTGGTGCAGCTGTACCAGGCGAAGCCAAAGAAGAAGAAAAGACTGATTTTGAAGTAGTGCTAAAAGAAATAGGGCCAAATAAGATTAAAGTAATAAAAGAAATAAGAACTATTACTGCTTTAGGTTTAAAAGAATCTAAAAGCTTAGTGGATGGCGCTCCGAATACAGTAAAAGAACATGTAGACAAAAAAGCAGCTGAAGGAATAAAAGAAAAATTAGAAGCGGTTGGAGCAGTTGTAGAAATAAAATAGAAGATAGTTTTTGACAATATCGAAGATACTCTTTAAAAATATTTAAAGAGTATCTTCTTGCATTTTTAATTACTAAATGATATACTAATAATTTACGGAAATATATAGCGTAGAGTGTACAGTGTTTAGCGTGTAGGATAAATCTATAAACTAAAAACTAAAAACGCAAAGCGAAAAAACATAATTTAAAACTCTTAACTAGTCGTTAGTTATTAGTATTAAATAGAAGTTTTTAGTTTTCGGTTAATAGTCATAAGATGCAAGTTAATTTGGTTACTTGGTTACCCAGTTACCCGGTTTACCAGTTGACCAGTTAATTTTAGTCATTAATTTCAAATACAAGTTCTCGGTTGCAAGATGAGGGTTAGTTGATACAGTTAACCAGCTTGGTTTTAGTTCTTCAACCGGGTAACCGGTAAACTGGCTAACCGGCTAACCATATCCACGAGATACGAGATAGTTTTGCGCTTTTCATTATTTACTATATACTAACGACTAATTTAATATTTTAATCATTATTCAAAGGTTGGTGTTTTGCGGTGCACAATAAATATAAAAAAGTAAAAGATTATTCCAAAATACCTGAATTATGTCCTATCCCCAATTTATTGGATATACAAAAAATATCTTTTAAAAATTTTTTACAAAGGCTCGTTCCGCCCGATGAGAGAAAAATGCAAGGGCTGCAGGAGGTTTTTGTAAACGTTTTTCCCATTCAAGATTTTACCGGTAATTTAATTTTAGATTTTATTAGTTATTCACTGGGGGAATGTAAAGATTCTGCTTACGGATGTTGGGAAAAAGGTGGAACTTATTCTGCTTCTTTAGAAGTTAAGATAAATTTAATAAGTAAGAAGACAGGTGAAATTAAAGAGCAAGACGTTTTTATGGGTGAGTTACCGCTCATGACCGAAAACGGAGGTTTCGTTATTAACGGAGCAGAAAGGGTGATAGTAAATCAGTTAATAAGGTCTCCCGGTATTTATTTTGACGAAGAAAAAAGCAGCGGAGACAGCAAATCATTGTATAAATTTAAAATCATACCTAATCGTGGATCCTGGTTAGAATTTGGATTTGATTCTACCGACATGATTTATGTTCGAATTGATAAAAAAAGGAAAATTCCAGCAACTACCTTATTGAGAGCATTAGGATATGAAAGCAATGAAGAAATAATGGAACTTTTTGATTACGAAGAGATTGTAAACTTAACTTTAGAAAAAGACAATACCGTTAACGAAAAAGAAGCTTTGATAGAAATGTTTAGAAGATTGAGACCCAGCGAACCTCCGACCGAAAGAAATACTCGTCAGTTAGTTTATAGATTGCTTTTTGATCCCAAAAGATATGATTTAGCAAAAGTCGGAAGATATAAAATAAATAGAAAATTAAACTTTGAAAATCGAATATTAGGTAAAATCGTAGCCGAAGATGTTGTTAATCCTGTCAACAATAAAATAATTGTAAAAGCAGAAGTAAAAATCAACCAAAAAACATTTTCTGCAATGATTAACTCAGGAATCGAAAAGGTAAAAGTGTTGAATTCTGAAAATGAAACGGTAACTGTTTTCAATGAAAAAGACGAAGCTTTGATGCCGATTGTTGATAAACTGAGTGAAGGAATCAATGAAGGGATTTTAAATGCGATTGTAGCTGAAGATATAATTAATCCAAAAACAGGTGAAGTGATTTGTAGTACAGGTGATAAATTATCTGATGCTTTAATATACAAAATAAAAAAGTGTAAAGAAAAAATAAAAATAAAGAAAGGTCATTCATTAACAAGAGAGGATATTATCGCCTCTTTAAGGTATTTAGTTAATTTATATAGAGGAATTGGGTATACAGACGACATTGATCATTTAGGAAATAGAAGAATAAAGACAGTTGGTGAGTTACTTCAGGATCAATTCTACATCGGATTAAGCAGGATGGAAAGAGTGATTCGAGAGAGGATGACTATCCAACCCGATGTTTCTGCTATTACCCCCCAAGCATTGATAAATGCACGGCCATTACTGGCTACTATTAGACAGTTTTTTGGGAGCAGTCAGCTTTCTCAGTTTATGGATCAGACCAATCCTTTATCCGAAATTACTCATAAAAGAAGGCTCTCTGCCTTAGGCCCAGGAGGCTTAACCAGAGAAAGAGCGGGCTTTGAAGTAAGAGATGTTCACCATACCCATTATGGCAGAATTTGTCCCATTGAGACTCCCGAAGGCCCTAATATTGGGTTAATAGGATCTCTTTGTATTTATGCAAGGGTGAATGAACTAGGATTTATTGAGACACCATATTTCAGAGTGGTAGACGGGAAAATAACTTACGAGACCGTTTATCTCTCCGCTGACGAAGAAGATAAATATAAAATTGCCCAAATAAATATAAAAATAGGCAAAAATAACAAAATTTTACAAGAGGATGTACCTTGCCGTTTTAGAGGAGACATCATTGAGTGTCTTCCAGGTGAAATAGATTTTATTGATGTATCTCCTAAACAGATCGCCAGTATTTCGGCTAGTCTAATACCCTTTTTAGAGCACGATGATGCAAACAGAGCTTTAATGGGTACTAACATGCAGAGACAATCCGTACCTTTAATAAAACCCGAAGTTCCTCTAGTGGGAACGGGAATGGAAAACAAAGTTGCTGTCGACTCAGGTGCAGTCCTTATTTCCCAAGATGATGGCTTAGTGAAAAAAGTAAGCGCGGACAAAATAATTATTGAGAATACTGACACTATTCAAAAAGAATATATATTGAAAAAATTCGTTCGCTCTAATCAAGGAACTTGTATAAATCAGATACCTTTAATAGAAGAAGGAATGATTGTAAAGAAGGGAGACGTGCTCGCTGATGGTCCTTTAACTTCTGAAGGTCGCCTTTCTTTAGGTAAGAATATTCTGATAGCTTACATGCCTTGGGAAGGCTATAATTTTGAGGATGCTATTTTGATTAGTGAAAAATTAGTTAGAGAAGATACCTTCACCTCTATTCATATTTCTGAACAGGAGTGTCAAGCACGGGATACTAAATTAGGACCGGAAGAAATAACTTGCGATATCCCTAATATCGGGGAAGACAGCCTGTCTAACTTAGATGAAAGAGGAATAGTTCGAATCGGAGCAGAGGTAGAATCAGGTGATATTTTAGTGGGAAAAGTAACACCTAAGGGTGAAACTGATTTAGGACCGGAGGAAAGATTATTAAGAGCAATTTTTGGGGAAAAGGCTCGAGAAATAAGAGATACTTCTCTTCGGGTTCCTCATGGTGAAAAAGGTAAAATTATAGACGTAAAAGTATTTTCCAGGGAAAATAATGACGAACTTTCCCCGGGAGTAAATCAATTAGTAAAAATATTTATTGCCCAAAAAAGAAAGATTTCAGAAGGGGATAAGATGTCGGGGAGACATGGAAATAAAGGAGTTATTGCTAAAATATTACCTGAGGCTGATATGCCCTTTATGTCAGATGGTACACCAATAGAAATAGTATTGAACCCTTTAGGAGTGCCCTCCAGGATGAATGTGGGGCAAGTTTTAGAGGTGCATTTAGGCTGGGTAGCTAAAACCTTAGGTCAAAGAGTCATAACTCCTATTTTTAACGGCGCGAAAGAAGAGGAAATTGAAGGAGCTTTAATAGAAGCAGGTCTGCCCAAAGACGGCAAAACAACCCTTTACGATGGCAGAACAGGTAGGCCATTTGACCAAAAAGTGACTGTAGGTTACAGCTATATTTTGAAATTAGCTCATTTAGTAGCTGACAAAATCCATGCTCGTTCTACTGGTCCATACTCTTTGGTTACTCAACAGCCCTTAGGAGGAAAAGCACAGTTTGGAGGACAAAGGTTTGGTGAAATGGAAGTTTGGGCATTAGAAGGATACGGCGCTGCTTACAATCTCCAGGAGCTTTTAACTATAAAATCAGATGATGTGTTGGGAAGAATTAAAACTTATGAAGCTATTGTTAAGGGTGAAAGCATTCCTGTACCCGGCATGCCAGAATCATTTAAAGTTTTAATTAAAGAATTACGCAGTTTATGTTTAGATGTGCGAGTTTTAGATTCTCAGGATAAAGAAGTAGATATTAAAGAAGATATCGATTTAAAAGATAATATTAATGAAAATTTAATGAAAGGAATAACCTAAATTAGTGAATAGTGAATAGTGAATAGTATTTAGTAATAGAATGAAAAATTAAAAACACAAAATGCAAAACTATAACTTAAAATTAAGAATTGAGAGAAAAAGTTTTGAGTTTTAAATTATGGTTTTTTTGCTTTAAGTTTTTAGTTTACTTAAGACAAATATCTTACTTAATCTAAAACTATACGCTAAACGCTACCCGCTATGCTATATACTAACGACTATTCACTATTCACTAACGACTTATAATAGGGGGTAATTATATTGAGAATTTTGAAGAGTTTTAACTCGATCAAAATCGGATTAGCTTCACCAGAGCAAGTAAAAAAATGGTCTCATGGTGAAGTTAAAAAACCAGAAACCATCAATTATAGAACTTTAAAACCAGAGAAAGATGGTTTATTTTGCGAAAAAATATTCGGACCAGTTAAAGATTGGGAATGTAGTTGTGGAAAATACAAAAGGATAAGATATAAAGGTGTAATTTGTGATAGATGTGGAGTCGAAGTTACTAAATCTATCACTAGAAGAGAAAGAATGGGGCATATCAAATTAGCTTCTCCTGTTTCCCACGTTTGGTATTTTAAGGCTATTCCCAGTCCTTTATCTCTACTTTTAGATGTATCTCCTCGTAACTTAGAAAAGATACTATACTATGCTCCAGATCGAAGAAGAGAACAGTTATTCGAAGTTATTGAGAAAGGTGGAACAGATTTAGAAAAAGGAGATATAATTTTAGAAGCAGAATACCGTATTCATAAAAAGTATAATGAAGAAATTAATGCCGAAGCGGTTTACAATGTTAATAAAGCAAAAATATTTTCTCATAAAATAGGTGATGTAATTTCGGAGGAAGAGGATCAGGATCTACAGAAAATATTTGGTAAAATATTTTACCAAAAGGAATTATTGTTTCCTGTAGGCGAAGAGGAAGAATCTGAAATCGAAGAAAAAATCGAAGAACTTAAAGAAGGAATTAAAGAAGAAAAAGAACAGGTTGAAGAAGTTAAAGAAAAAGAGGTAGAAAATAAGGAGACCCAATTTCGAATTACTAAAATTAATGGCTTAATTTCTGAGACTAACTTAAAAAGGTTAGGGGAAGAAAAAAACTTATCCTTGCGGGCAAAATTAGCCACTCAAAACATTGAAGAGTCTTGTTATATAGTAATTCACCCCGGTAATACTTCTTACCAAGAAGGAGAAATAATTTTAGAAATAGAAAAACTCCTTCTAAGTAATTATGATCCTGAATTTAAAGCCGGAATAGGGGCAGAAGCAATTAAAGAGTTATTGAAAGGATTGGCTTTAGATAAATTAACTTTGGAACTTCGCGAAGAATTAAAAAAAACCAGCGGCCAAAAAACGAAAAAGATTATTAAAAGATTACAGATAGTCGAAGCATTTCGTAAATCTAATTGCAAACCTGAATGGATGGTATTAGGAATGATCCCGGTTATTCCTCCAGACTTAAGACCTATGGTGCAGTTGGAGGGAGGGCGTTTTGCCACTTCAGATTTGAATGACTTATATAGGAGAGTTATAAATCGCAACAACAGATTAAAAAGATTACTAGAATTAGGTGCACCGGAAATTATTATTAAAAATGAAAAACGAATGTTACAGGAAGCGGTTGATGCTTTGATAGACAATGGCAGGAGGGGGCGAGCAGTGCTCGGCACCGGGAATAGACCCCTTAAATCGTTAAGTGATATGTTAAAAGGTAAGAAAGGTAGATTTAGACAGAATCTTCTAGGTAAAAGAGTGGATTATTCAGGAAGATCAGTAATTGTAGTAGGTCCTAATTTAAAATTTCACCAATGCGGATTACCCAAAAAGATGGCTCTGGAATTATTCAAGCCATATGTAATGAGAGAATTGGTAGCTAGGGATTTAGCTCATAATATCAAAACTGCCAAAAAAATAGTAGAGAAAGGTAAGCCGGAAGTCTGGAGTATATTAAAGGATATTGTAGAAGATCATCCTGTCTTACTAAATCGAGCACCAACATTGCATCGCTTAGGAATTCAAGCTTTTAAACCTGTTTTGGTGGAGGGAAATGCAATTCAGATTCATCCTTTAGTTTGCGCAGCTTTTAATGCAGATTTTGACGGAGATCAGATGGCAGTTCATGTTCCTCTTTCGCCGGAAGCTCAAGCCGAAGCAGAAGTATTAATGCTGTCTTCTAATAATATACTTTCTCCATCCAATGGTTTACCCGTAGCTTTACCTAGTCAGGATATAATTTTAGGTTGTTATTATCTAACTATGCGGGAAAACGGAAAAAAAGGTGAGGGAAAAATTTTCGGTAATCCTAATGAAGCAGTAAGGGCTTGGGAGGATGGCTTTATAGATTTACATGCTAAAATTAAATACAAAATACGGGATTCCTTAAAAAGTACATCAATTGGTAGAATTATTTTTAACGAAATTTTCCCTGATGATATGGATTTTATCAATTTAACCATAACCAAAAAATCCTTAGAAAAAATAATATCTTTTATTTACCGAAAATATGGGAAAGAAATAACTGTTGATATTTTAGATAAGATTAAAAAATTAGGCTTTAATTTTGCTACTTCTTCCGGGATCTCCATTGGGATAGTAGATTTAGAAATACCTTCCCAGAAAGATGAGATATTAGAAGCGACAGAAAAGGAAGTAGATAAAATTCAAGAACAATATAATTACGGATTAATTATGGATGATGAGAGAGAACAGAAAATTGTAAATGCCTGGACTAAAGCTGCAGATGAGGTAGTAGATGCTATTTTAAAGAATTTAGATAAATTCAATTCTTTATATATTATGGCTGATTCCGGAGCTCGAGGAAGTAAGCGACAGATTGGTCAATTAGCCGGGATGAGGGGTTTAATGGCTGATCCTTCCGGAAAAATTATTGAATTTCCTATTAGATCTAATTTTAGAGATGGTTTGTCGGTATTAGAGTATTTTATTTCTACCCATGGAGCTCGAAAAGGGTTAGCAGACACTGCTCTTAGAACTTCAAAATCAGGATACTTAACCAGAAGGTTGGTTGATGTAGCTCAAGATGCAATTATCAGAGAAGAAGACTGTGGTACATCTGACGGAATAATTATCAGAGCCTTTCAAGATGATGGTAGTGTAATCGAGACTTTAGAAGAAAGGTTAGTAGGGCGAATAACTCAAGAAGAGGCAATAGATCCCAAGACCGGTGAAGTATTAGTTGAACTAGGGAAAGAAATTGACGAAAAAAGCGCTAAAAAGATTTCAGAAACGGGGATAAAAGAAGTTAAGGTTAGATCGGTTTTAACCTGCAGAGCAGAACATGGAATATGCGCTAAATGTTATGGCAAAGATTTGACTACTGGTAAATTAGTAAATATTGGGGAAGCCGTAGGAGTTATTGCAGCTCAGTCTATTGGAGAACCAGGGACACAACTGACTTTAAGAACTTTTCATACCGGAGGGGTTAAAATAAGCGGTGAAGATATTACTTTGGGCCTGCCGCGGGTAGAACAACTTTTTGAGGTAAGAAAGCCAAAAAAACAAGCAGTGATCAGTGAAATAAATGGAATAGTAGAGGAAATTATTACTGAGGATAATTATAAAAAGCAGGTTGTAATTGATCCTGAAACATCAAAAGAAAATAAAGATGCTATCGAAGAAAAGAAAAAGATCTATAATATTCCCGCCGATTTAAGGCTAACAGTAGAAAAGGGACAAAAGATTAGTGCTGGAGAAAGATTGACTGTCGGGTTTATTGATCCTCATGATATTTTGAAGATTCAGGGAATTAAGGCAGTTCAAGAATATTTATTAAAAGAAATACAAGCAGTGTATAGATCACAAGGGGTTAAAATCAGTGACAAACATGTCGAGACAATAATTCGTCAGATCGCCCGTTTAAATATGATTTATGTTAGATCAGCACGTGACTCTGAGTTACTATCCGGAGAATTAGTATATGTATCAGATTTTGAAAAGGCTAATAAAAAAGTAGTAGAAGAAAATGAAGAAATTAGTAAGAAGAATAGAGAATTGTTAGTAAATAAAAAAATTATCTTTTCGTTGGCAAATGCTAAAGCAGGTGAGATAATAGTTAAAGAAGGAGAAGTTATTACTAATAAAATTATACCTAAAATTGAAACCAGCGATTTTACCGCATTGATAGTTGAAGATCAAGAAAATAAACAATTTACTATTTTTAAAGGAGAAAATTCCTTTATAGAAAGAATTACCGGCAATATTTTGGTTAGTAGGATTGAAGATAGTATTCAAGAAGGCAACACTGAAACGGACAACCTAAATGATTCTAAGATAAAATTTAATGAGGCTATTAGCAAAGAAATGGCAGCAAAAATTACTAATAATGATATTAGAACAATAAGTTACGCTACACCGGATGTTTATGAAAAGATAGAAGACAGAATTACTGCCGCAGATATTATCAACCCAGAAGATCCTCAAGTTCTAGTGAGTGCGAACAAACAGCTTATTTCTTCAGAAGTAGACAAGATCATAAAAGCTAATGTAGATAGAATAAAGGTCTGGAAAGAAATTAAGGAGATATCCGTAAGAGACGGGCTGATCAAATCAATTAAAGATGAAATTATTGGCCGGTCTATTGGCGAAGATATTAAAGATCCGGTAAGCGGAAATATTGTCGCGGATAAGGATCAAATAATAAGTAAGAATTTAATTAAAAAAATATTATTGTATAAATTAAGTGAGCTGCCGTTGGAAGATGGAAGATATTTTTCTTTAGAAGGTAGAACTTTAGAATTCCTTTACGACAATGTAGTAGGTAAAACTACTGCTTTAGATATTTTGGATCCGGAAACAGAGGAAGTTATAATAAATGGAGGCAAAAAAATAACTAAGAATCATGCAACAGAAATTTGCAACAGACATTTGGATTTAATAACAGTAAGGGCAAATAATAAGATTGAATGTATTAATATAATTGAAAATGTAGGATTTATTAAAAGGAAGAAATTTGTAGCAGTTGGAATGCCCATAATCCAAGGTATTACTCAAGCCTCGCTTTCTACTGAAAGTTTTTTGTCCGCCGCGTCATTTCAGAGAACTACTCATGTTTTAACTAATGCTGCTATCAAGGGGAAGGTAGATAAGCTTTATGGTTTAAAGGAAAATGTTATTATTGGTAACATAATACCCGCAGGGACAGGTTTAAATAGATACGGAGAAATAGAAGTTGATTACTCGCATAAGGAAGAAGAAAAAATGGAAGAAATATTTAAAGAGGCAGAAGAAGGAGAGCAGATAGAAAAAAAGATAGATATATTTAGAGAAGAAGATAAAGATAGCAAAGAGAAAATGTCAGACCGCATCACAGATCAAGAATCGGAGCTTAATTAAGTCGTTAGTGAATAGTGAATAGTCGTTAGTACTAAATACAAGATAAATTAGTCGTTAGTGAATAGAATCAGAGCGTAAAGTGTAAAGCTAAAAATGTAAAACCAAAACTTAAAACTTAAAATTAAAGAAAAAGTTTTGAATTTTGAATTATGGTTTTTCGCTTTAAATTTTTAGTTTAATACTAATGCGATACTCGATACGATTTTTATGCTAATTTAGCTTGACATCAAATACTGATGCTGTTAGAATATAAAAGTATTTTTATTTATAATATGTTGATAAATTTAGATAAAGGAAGGTAAGACATGCCTACCATAAACCAATTAGTAAGAAAAGGTAGAAAAAAGATCTTTAAAAAATCTGGTACGCCCTCTTTGCAGGGCAGCCCTTTAAAAAGAGGAGTATGCACTAGAGTTTGGACTATAACTCCCAAGAAACCTAATTCCGCCTTAAGGAAAGTCACCCGAGTGAGATTAACTAATAATATGGAGGTTACTGCATATATTCCCGGAATAGGGCATAATCTTCAAGAACATTCCATTGTGCTCTTAAGGGGTGGAAGGGTAAAAGATTTACCGGGAGTTAGATATCATGTTGTTAGAGGAGTTATGGATGCTACTGGAGTAGAAAATAGGATGCAAGGGCGTTCAAGATATGGCGCTAAAAAACCAAAAAAGACAACCAAGTAATAA
>SDBS01003811.1_pt1 | contig 14810 bp, 22 predicted proteins | sample 2277091 | NCBI WGS metagenome assembly SDBS01 (sample SAMN10404972, study PRJNA504765) | marine sediment metagenome | isolation source: marine sediment core GS10_PC15, 163 cmbsf | place: Arctic Ocean: Southern Knipovich Ridge | collected 2010
ACCCCAGACCCGACTGCGCAGTCATGGGCTACCTCAGAGTGCTGCTTGTATCAAGTCCCGCAATTCTGCGAGCTTTGATTGCTCTCCCGTAAGCTCTTGCTCTCGACTAACGAGTGCATCAGCTTTCTGCTGGAGGAATTTTGCCTGAACATCGGCCTCACCTTGTGCCGCCTTAGCTGCTTGCTCTAATCGGTGGGCCTCACTCATCGCTGCGTTAGCTTCGTTCATCTCAGCGTGAGCACTTTCGGTCATTCTCTTCGCGGCGATCTCAGCCTCAGCGACTTTCCTGGATGCTGTCTCAGCTGCGTCCCTGACGAGACCTTCACACTCGATGCGTGCAAGTTCAGTCAGCTCCTTCGCTCTTGCTAACTCAGCGTCAGCTTCGTCGCGGGCTTCCTTCGCCTGACCCCTGATACTGGCGATCTCACCGACGTCACCGATAGTAGCCGTAGCCTCTGCTGCCCTGCGCTCCAGATCCTCGAAGTCCTGGATCTTCCTCGCGAGCTTTGGTGAGTCTTCAAGAATGAAACGGGGGATGCTGACATTATCGCTCCCACGCGTTCCAGCCATGTCTCCTCCGGCGATACCGTTGCTCATGCCGCTAACCCTGCCTGGACGAGATCAAACTCACACGTCCCGTCTCCAGAATTAGTGAGAAGTCTCACTGCCTGGGGCGGGAACGCCAAGTTGCCGTCCGCATCTGCTGTCTCTCCTGCGAGAGTTGGGTGATCGAACCAAGTAAGGATGGTACTTGCACCTTCCCATGGACTATCGAACGTATGCTGCACAGTGACGTTCACCGTTCCTGTGATAATAAGAGCGAGACCGATACTGGTCGGCGTCACGTTCTTATCCACCGGAATAATGATCGAGCCTCCGATTGCGTTTGTTCCACCTTCCACATCTGAACCAATCGTTCCAGACGGTGTGATCGATGTCACTGTGAAGAAGTCGAGCAACGTCGCACTCGTGCCTGCGTTGGGACCGACGATAGTCTCGGTAATAGGTCGATTCTGCTCGTCAGTGCCTACGATCTCGAAGGTGATGCCACTCATGTCAGCAGCGGACTCAAGCTCGACTACCCTCTGCACATCGAGTTGAGCCACACCAGCAGTCACAAACGCACCGTCCAGGGTCAGAGGGACTCCGGCAGCAGGATTCTGATCGACGAAGATACCGTTAGGATCAGCCGCGTCCAGCTGCCTAATTTGCTGAACAGGTCTCATGACTATCTCTCCTGGATGGTGACGATACGGTCCAGAGTAAGAGTCTTCGCAGCAGCCTCACCGGCTCTCACTGCGAATGAGATCGTTAACTCCTCATCATCCGGGAAGCTGACATCTGGTTCTGAGAAGCTGCCGATTGCACCGTCAAGCGCACCGTACAGCCTACCGTCAGAGCCCTGACCATCGTAAAAGGCCTGCAGCCTGAATGCTGTGGCATCCACGATAGTCCCGACATCACCGGAGACCTCAACGTCGTCCTTTCTGGCATCCAGCGTCACGAGGCCCGCGCCCTCCGCCTTGTGGAAGTACAGACCGTCCGTGGGAGCTGGCAGAATCGTCGTGTCAGTGATCGAGAGACCTATCAGAATCTCAGACAGTGTTACATCAGTGAGAGTTGCAAGTACCTCGATGAAGAACCGCTTGTCAGGATCGAACAACCAGCTCTCAACTGAGACGCCTGCAGCGATCTTCTGAAGCGCGACCTCGTCATCGTCCGCACCAGCGAGCAGCAGGGTGATGATGCCACCATCACCGTCTACGATAGCTACGGTGTTCGCACCCTGCACGTCCGTCTCGGTCCACTCACCAGCGGTGAACGTGTAGAAGTCTTCCTCGTAGACGTGCGAGCCTAGGTGGCTCGGAAACTGAAGTGCGTTGAAAATACTTCCAACGTCTTCATTGTTGACCCCGTTATTAAAGCGGGTTCTTAGGTTGTCAATAAGCATGATTTACTCCCATTCTCTTCTGGGTGAAAAGGAGAGCCCCCTTTCACGTCGGGGGCTCCCTACCTCGTGATGGACTTTACAGTCCAGGTGTGCCGAAGACCGCGCGCGGATCGGTCCAATCCGGAATATAACGTTCCGTGGACTTGTACCGCATGGAGTCAGTTTCGAAGTCGCCTTCCATTGACTTCTCCAACCCACGTCGCATCATCATCTGCAGACCACGAGGAGCGTCCGTCTGGACCCACCATGCAGTCGTGCTCGTGATACGCGACAGGTTAGCCTGACCCTGAGACAGAAGTCCCATAGACAGGATTGGGTTGATGTCATTGTTAGCCGTTCCTGCACGCAGGACAGACTTCAAGAGGACTTCAGCTTGGAACACCTGACTCGGACCCGTGACAATCTTGAGCGGTGACAATCGGATTCGCTTGCCGTTATTGTCCACGGCATTGCGTATCTGAATGAGCAACTGCTCAAGTGACGTTTGCGACAGAGCTGCAGCAGTCGTCAGTAGGTTCGAGAACACCCCACCCGCAGACCCACCAGGGGCAATTGGATGGTTGGTCACGTTGAGTGCTACCCCATCACCACCGACGAAAGCACCGTTGAATGCCCGGTTAAGGATATTCGCGCACAGTGTTTCTTTCGTTTCGATCATGCTCTGAGCAAGGTGCTCGGAGTAGATTCGACCGATGCGGATGTGATCGCCGTCTTCGACCAAGACTTTGGTCAGCGCGAACGCCAAGCCAAAGACCTTGTAGACGTAGCGCTGAATGAACAGCACGCCGCCTGCGTCGAACGTGACCGGAGTGCCGTCAGGCATCTCAGGTGCAGCGTTGAACCCGAACAGGACTGGCTCTTCGTGGTACGAACGGGGGGTACCCGTGCGATCTTTGAAGACGCCTTTCCATTCGTCCGCTCTTTGGTTGTAAATACCATCGAACGTCTCGTTCAGGATTGGTTCCACTATTGACCTAAAGTCAGTGGATCTCATTGGAACAGCCATGAGTCATACCTCCTTTAGGTAATTTAGGTCTTAACTTCCACGTACAGGTTCCACGCATGCTCAGCGATCTGCACCTGCGCGATGGTGAACGCATCACCAACCACGTTATCAGGAGCAGGGTTGATGCCAACAACTCGAAGAGTTTCGGCAACATTACCAAGCAATGACGTATCCAACGATACGGAAGAAAGGCCAGTTGTGGTATTCCCTGCAAGTACGTTGTAGGGGGCCATATCCCCGATGTTGAGCTGACTGACCGGCCCGTCACCTTGGATTTCATAGACCATAAATGGGTCACCAACGTAGTAGGCCACAATCTCTGTGGCTACCGTGCCAGTTTCCCAAATATTGCCAACGCGACGTCTACCATCGGTGCCCGTAAACTCGACGCCTGCAAAGACACCGAGGACACGCTCACCAACGGCAGCAGGCACAAGCCCGCCCGTCGTGTCGTCAACACGCACTGGAGAGAATTGGAAGATGTTCGAAGCGAGGCCGCTAATTATCGTCGATTGCTGCTGGCGAATGATGCCCGACGGATGAAAAGCTGGCTTTAGCCCGAACGGAGATGCTACAGAACTCATAATATGAGCCTCCGAATGCTAAATTAAAGTTCATCCGGTGCCTCTCCAGTCGCAAGTGCGAAAGGAGGTGGCTCCGGTGCCACTCCCAACGCTGCTGTGCCATCTTCAAGTTCCAGGCTTACTTTGCCGCGTTTCGCGGCTTGGTTCATCTCAGCTTCCATAGCACGGAGTTGACTGCTGAGCTTCTCCTCTTCGGAAAGAGGAGCCTCATGGTGATTGATGCGCATGTACGATTCGTACAATTCGAGAGGAAGCTTGAAAGCAATCATCTCATTCACACCAATGCAGCCTTGCCACTCGCCCGTTTTAATCTCTGAGTGTTCCCAGCCCGGAATGTCATGAGTTTTAATCGGCTCATAACCCAGGCGGACACGTGCATGAATCGGGTCTCGTGGATTTTCCGTGGTCAGCCAACAAACGTGGTAACCCTGGATCTTAGGAATGTCTGGCAATGCAGATTGGAAATATTGCTGGCGAAACTCATCCACCCGTTCATCGTCTGACAGTGCGCGGTTTTGTGTCACATCCCTATCTTTCATGTGACGATCAGCGCGGACTCCCGATTGATCGGAATTCAGTCTCGTGTCGGTTCTACGTTTTGCTACCATGATTATGCTCCCGTTTCCGCCGATGCCTCTTGATCGTACGTAGCGTACGACTTCAGGTATTTGTTGCGGAGCACTGGATCTTCCCAAACACCAGCCTCGACCATAGCTTCTTTTCGCTCGGGGCTGATATAAACCTCATTCTTCCCCAGCGGGCGTTCCCGCCCACCAGTTCGGAACTGAGGACCGCGAGATCCGGCTGGCTTCTGTTGTCCGTTACCGGACTCCTTTCCACCATCGTCATCATCGCGTGAACCGGCTCGGGACTTGAACCGATTCGGTAATGCTTCTTTGGTACGAGATCGTAGCTCGTCCCAGTAATCTTTGGCCGCAGGGTCATAGCCCTCTTGGACCAGTGAGCGGTCGATCTGCAGCACAGCCTGCGACTCTTGGTCGCGCCCGCTTGGATCCCACCACTCGTTATCGGTCATGAACTTCTGTGCATGGGCAACGTGACGCGGATCCAGCTGTTGCTGGACAGGTGGATCACCTCTACGCGATGTAGTAGCGAGGTAATTTTTCGCCTGATCAAGATCGCGGAGGTTGTCACGAATATTGTCCCGATAGTCGAGAGCCTCAGTAAGGTTTCTACCATCAGCCGCTGCCACAGCCTGCTCAATGACCTGATTAGCAAGTTGCAAATCAGATCGAGCTTTGTTGATAGATACATCAATGCTGGCAATTTCACTGCCAGTAACCCGTGCATCTGTTTCCTGCTCGAAGCTACTGAAGCGACGCTCCAGTTCTTCGTTGCGAGTCTGAAGGAATCTGAGTTCACGCTCAGTACGTTCGCGTGCTTCTTTCTGACGAGTACGACGGCTTTTATTTTCTGAACGACGTCGAGTAGCTTTATCTTCCTCGTCATCACGCCCCTCACCGAGTCGGGTTTCCTCTTCCTCAGCACCCGCTTTCTGCTCCTCCTCTAATTCCTCTTCGAGGGTCTCGTCGTCGGAAGCCTTGCCTTCGACCTCTTCCTCGACGGCAACGAATTGCTCTTCTTCTTCGTCAACTTTTTCTACAGTACTTTCGGCCATGGTGCTTTACCTCTCTTTACAGATAAGCGATCACGTCCATTGGATCACACGTAATTTGACCAATCAGGTCCAGGTCGTTGAACAAAGCGAAGCACGCTTTCTCAACTCCCGTGTCCTGACAAATAGAATCTGATGTATTAACGAACCACGTGTCGCCGCCATACTTCGGCACACGTACATAGGTTCCCACTTCACACCACTGTCCTTCCGGCCAGACTTCCAGAGTGTCGCGATTCTTAAAAGCACCCGGTCCAAGTGCGATGACTTTAGCGACCTGAGTGTTCCAAAACTCAGTCTCCTGGGTATCATCTGGAACAATGATCCCACCCCGCGTGACTGTACGAGCTGATCGCTTCTGCACCAAAACTCGAGAACCAAACGGTACCAGACCTGCGTCGGCCTCCGGAAATGCTTGGTCAATCGAATAATGGGCCAGCGGAGATTTGCTAATACTTGCTACCATCGTCACCTAGGTCCTGTCTTCGTCTTCCCCAACTACTTCTTCGAACAACTGCTCGGCGCGACACAAGCCCTGATAGATGCCGCTTGCTTCACCATAGCCAAACTCAGTTGGCTTCTTTGGCGTTCCCAGCAATGCGATGCATCCGGCCTGTTCCTCTTTCAGCCTTTGCAGATACTTCTGCAAAATTACGTTTTCAGCAGCAGGCATAGTAGCCCCGAATTATGCAGGTGTCGAACGCGAGGTCTTTGGAACGCTGCCTCCGCGTGGGCCTCCAGTCGTCCCACTGGACGAAATCGTGCCACCTTTGCCCATGCCGCCTTTCAAATCCATGTCGCCGCCTTTGTCTGCGGTCTTAGCAGTTTGGAGCGCAGCCCCCGTCGCCAGTGACTTGTGCTGGCTAATCGGACCCTTCGGGTACGTACCCATGCATTTGCTCGCCTCACCTTTTACGCCTCTACCTGTCGCCATTTTCCCTCTCCTGTTGAATATGGAGCCCTTGCGGGACACGCTGCCGGTCTATCATCTGCTTCTCGGACCCACTTTATCAAGTGTCCGTGCGTGGTCGGGGGTTTGTTGCACCCTCTCCCGACTTGATCTTCGCCCGGTCAGTCACTGCCTTGCCGCCTGCGATCTCAAGCGCTGTGGCGTTATCCTCAGCATTCATAAGTTCGCGCGAAGCTGTTTCCATATCAGTACGCTCGTCTTCCGCCCTCTCGCGCTCCACCAGCTCTTTGAGTCGAGCAGCGTACTCCTGAGCTTGGAGAGCCTCGTCTTGGGCAGCATCTAGAGCCTTCTGTTTCTCCTCGGCACCAAGCTCCATAAAGGTCATTTCGCTCTTGTGTTCGCGCGCTTCGCGTTTATCCACGAGAGTCAACTGAGTCCGTTCCCGCTCTCGGCTGTCGCGTGCCTGATCAGCCTCGCGCTCTTGCTCGATAGCTGCCATCGCATTCGGATCGACCGGAGGTTCTTCCGGAGGCGGCTCCAGCTCTTGCATGGTTTGTTGTAACTGCTCAATCACGGGCATGATGCCTGACAGAACATTCCCAACGGCAGGAACCACTTCTTGAGATTGCATTGCGAGATTCTTGTCCATCTCCTTACGTACGTCGGGATCGCGAAGCTGCAAGAGCTGTCGCAGCTGTTCATCATCCAGATTTGACGATGCCTGTAACAAGTCAACGTTGTACTCGATGTAGTAAAACGCTATGTGTTCGATGAGGTGCCCCATGAGCATCGGAACGAAACGCGGAGCAATCAGGGGGTTCTGTCCTAACACGGGAGACGTCGCGTAATCCAAATGAACCTGCAGATGCGCTAAATGATTTTGCTCCGGGAATGCTGACACCGGTCTACCCATGGTCATGGCTGCATTCTCGTTAACTGCGTTTTGCTCCTCTGGCGTATCGTCAGGCAGAAGCAGTTCATCAGGGTTCGGAATCCGGGTTCGTTCGAGAATGCGCTTCTCGACTTCCTTGACGTTGTAAACCTCAGGCATCTGTGCAGCGCGGTCTGCGATGACCTGCAATTGCGCCATGCGTTGAACGTCAGAGAAGATCTCTGGATCTGCAACCGGCATGACGTCATGCGGTGGATCAAAATCCGTCCGATGAGCAAGAGTAGTTCCGACGTCGTCTTTAAGATCGTCTTCATCCAGGTACATCCGGTTAATCCGGCACAGGATCCTTATGACCATGTCCATGGACTTGAACAGGCGCAGATGGATAGCGCTGAAGACAGTCATGCCTTCCTCAATAAGCGCTAACGTGGTGCCTACAGGCATATCGCTGGATTGATCTCCTAATTTTTCGAAGGTTGTCTGAACGACACCCTTACCCAACTGATCCACGACACCCAACAGTTCGAGCAGGACAGGTGATGGTTGGTTAAACGGCACCGGCATGATGAGCTTGCGAATGTCATCACCAGCAACTCCGCCTTCGATCTCAGTCACTGCAGCGACACGTAGCTCTTTACTCTGCCCACTGAAGTTCGCCCCCTTGAGACGAATCAAAGTAGGCAGGTTGTTCATGTGTGCCGAATCTAAAAGGGCGCGGAGCGCACCGGTCGCAGCCCCCGACAAGGAGCCAATCATTTGACCAAGACCGATGGAACCCGCTCCGCGCCACGGAATGAACGGAAACTCTACTGCCCAGAACAGGGGCTGTTTGGTCTCGTCGTCTTCTTCCCAGTTGCGATTAACTGCGCAAACTTTTCGGGACGCACCGTCTATGGTGATGCGATACGGAGCGTACTCGTGATCCTTCTCTAACTCATCACAGTAGCAACTGACTTCGTATTCGTTGCGCAGTCCGTCTTCGTTGTAAGGCGCAACCTGATCTTTACCCTCAACAGCAGCGGTTGCCTTTGCGGGTCGTGATTGTTCCTCAGTGGCAGAGGTTGCGGTATCAGGACCAACATCCTTGTACATCTCGCTCTTGACGCGTTGCTTAAACTCGAACTCCGTGATGTGTTCGACGAAGGTGAGACGTTCTGCGGTGTAAAAGTTGGAAGCTGCGTAGGGGATGTAAACATCGTCGCTGGGCCAATAGGTTGGGACAGGACGTTTCTTCTTCTGGTCATAGACAAGTCGCATGTACTGCGATCCGCCCAAGGGTGTCTGTGTCAGAAGTTGCTCTAGCTCGGTGCGAAAGTCTGGCATCTGAATCAGGAACTGCCAGTTCATATAGTTCTTGACACGGTCGCCTTTCTTAAAGCGATCTACTGGAGGATGGTCACCGGGAACATAAACTTTGACGGGACCATTAGGTGGCATAAGTTCTTTGATAGCGCGCGAGGCAAAGTCCACCGTAGCTTCCGTAAGCATTGGATGCACTGCTTTGGATGCGCCCTCGAAGTCTGCACCTCCGGGAGTTTCCTTACCCAGGCCTGTGCGCTTGATCGCTTCTTCGTAATCTTTCTCACGTTTCTCACGTGCCTTCTTATCGCGTTCAATATCCTCAAGCAGTCGAGTTGAGATTGTGTTCAGTACGTCATCGGTGAAATCATCTGCGATGTTGTCGTACCACTCTTTGTTTATTCTGGTAGGAACGTCGTCGCCGACTTTGACTATGGCACCACCGTCGTCGGTGTCAATTACATCATCGGGAACATCGGTGAATGTTTCTACTCCACCTACGACTTCTTCAGCCATTAGTGAGAACTCCCGTATTTCGCGGCCATTAGATCACTCACATGCTGAACAATATTCGCGAACGCACACACAGGACACCCGTTGTTTTCGTCAACGATCTTACCGGGTCCGAAAATCTCGAGTGCTCCCATGTTAATCATGTTAGAGCCTTCCCAACACGGATCTAAATCCCCATTGACGAATTTCGCAGTCAGTGTTTCTGCGTCCGGAGCGATCTGGTCCTCCAGACCTCGATCTTTGAGGGCGAACATTAACTCTGCCCAGTGGCCCTCGCACCACTTAATGGCACGAAGATGATCTTGGGGCTCGTGTACAAAGTAAGGGATGTCCAGTTTGATGGGAGGCTGCTCAGCCATACGGTGATTCCTTTTTGCTCAGTCTCCGTTCGGCGATCTCACGAGCACGGGCGCGTTCACGATCCTCGACGGAATCAACGACGGTAAAGGGTCCGAAGAATTTGTCCATGAGAAGTCGGAGTCCTTGGGTTGCAGTGTCGAGCAAATCATCCCGTTCGACAGACCCAGGTCCCACGTACGAGCACACTTGAGATACCAATGGGTCGGCCCAGGATTTGAAGTTTCCGGGGTTAATTTCTGACTCAACTGCCCATACTCTTCCTGCCGCAAACATGGGTGAGACGTAATGCAGTCTCGTTAGCTTATCCTCATTACCCGGATTGTACCCGTGAGTCAAGATGTTCTCATCTGCAAGCTGTTGACGGATAGAGATACCAGAGGCTTTTTCTTCAATCAGGACGATGTCAATCCTCCGTCCCTGATGCTTGGCACGCTTATGTTTCGGGACGATTACGGGTTTCAGCATAGGCTCTTCCGTGTCTCCATAGGTGTAGCCCCTTTCCTTCTTGATCCGGCGCACCAAAGCAGGGAATCCCAGCCAGTCCTCCCACGCATCCAGCAACATCGTATTCGAAACCGGAGGCTTACCCAGACGGGGCACCATGAATAAACCCCACACCGAACAGGCTGTCGGATCACTCTCTTGCTTGCGCTTGTCGTAGTTCCTCTCTTTGAATGCCGGGTCGATAGACATGACGATGTAGGTGAACTGCGGTAGCTTCTTATCAGCAGGCCAAACGCGCCACTGACTGCGCTGGACGAATCCCTCCTCTTCCGGATCCAGCACCTCACCATGAATTTCTTGGCGACCGACACGTGTGCCCTCGTACTTGGCAATCGATTCGAAGAAGTAGTCAGTCAGGTTCTCGCGGTTTTCGTAGGTGGCACCGACCACGTCCACACAGCGTTTATCTTTCAGCAGTCTGCGTATGAACGGAGTTGGTTTCGGTGTTCCCGTTACGCACATGCGTGGAGTGGTACCCAGGCGCAGGCCGAACAGCATGTTGTCCCACGCCTCCTGCGGATACTTCCACGATGCAATCTCGTCCGCCCAGATAGCTGCATGCTGCGGTCCACGTAATCGTTCAGGAGTATCCCCCGCAAACCCTCGGATAATGGAGCCATTTTTTAAAGTGATAGATGGTAAGGCTTGGTTCCTATCGTGGATGAGCTGCGGGGGAATGACTGAGATGAGTCCAGTAGGACCCTCGAAACAGGTGTAGCGAACATCGTCGTGCGTCGGAGAGACAACTGCATAGAAACTCGGGATGAGCCATGCCTGTTCTCCCATCCAGTTCGCGCCGGTAAGCGTCTTGCCGAAGCCACGACCTGACCGAATCAGCCAGATGTGCTTCGCCATCGAGAGAAATTCTTCCGGGGGCAGTTGCTTCTTGCGAGCCATCTGCTGCCAGCAGACGCGCCAGCGCAGGAAGTGCAGGTCCTCCTCGGAGAACATCTGCAATACTTCAGCAGTGTCCTCCGGGAGTTGTTCTTTTATTTCGTCGTCGAGATCGTCAAAGTCGAAATCGTAATCAAACTTTGGCGGCTGGTGAACCAGCCCAAAATTCAGAGAGATAACTTGACCCATTTCTCATCAAGTTATACGGATGATGATCGGTATATTCGGTCGGCCACAGATCAGATCTTTCGTAGCCTCGGCAGCGAAGTTAGACCAAGCCCCGTTGGCTTGCACCCGCATCACGAAGAAGTACTCCTTCCCGCAAGGCAGGTCGAGGGTCACTGTCGTGTCCGGTGTGGTCACGGTGGCTATGATCGCAGTAGGAGGAGGCACGTCCGATGCCCCGGTACAAGAGTCAGGGACTCTCGGAATGGTAGCGTCACTGATATAGATCTCGGCACTCGATATGTCAGCAATCGGTAGCACATCGTTGTTGCAATAATTCGTGGGATAAGACCATTCAATCGTGACGGGAGTAGCGCAGGCTAAGAGCGGGATGAAAAAGAACAAGGCAAGTAAGTAGCGCATGGTGACGTCCTCTACGGTTGACCAATGGGCACCGCGAGAGTAACGCAAAAAGAAAGGGGTCGCTAGGACCCCATTGCCTTTTGATAGTAGCGCTGCTGTTGCTTGAGCTTCTTCAGCGCAGTGCTTGCCCGTCTCAGCTTTGCCTCCCAGCGCTTGATACCCGCTTCAACTCGGGCAGCACGCACGTTAACCATGTCGGGCTTTACCTTCTGTGGAGGCGGCTCTGCCTCCAGGAATCTCCGCACGATGAGGCGGGCTCCGTTGCGCTCAAGATTCAGTTGGCCGTTCGTGTGCGCGCCACCTGTCTTGCGGCGTTCGATGAAGTGACCCATGTCGTGGTTGATGTCGTGCCAACCTTGCTGCGGGTTGACAGTGAACGTGCTGCCATGGAGCCACGTGCGTCGGTTGCCTGTACCAATGCGAACCTTCCACCGCATCTTTCTTCCGGTTTCCGCCTTCCACATCGCACGCACATAACTGATTGCGTGAGTCGGCCAAACGTTTCGCATCTGTTCCGGTGAAGCTTCTTTCCAGATCGACTCCACTAAACGATCATACTCTGAGGGATGTACTGCCATCTTTGCGTTCCTTGAATTACACAGGAACGCTATTATAGCACATCTAGATATTTTTTGTTGGACTCATTTTTTGCGATTTATTTTTTTCGCCGCTTTTGCAAGTTTTGTGCGACGTCGATTGCGTGCAACGCGTTTTTTAAACCAAGGAGCATCGATTGCGCCCATTGTTTGGCCGCTCGCTTTGTTCGCATGATTATTCGAACTCATTTTACGACCAATCTTTTAAATCGATGTGATCGAACTCAATTCCGATTGTAATCAGTGTTAGAACGACGCCAGTCCAAACTCCCGTTTCAGGAAATGCAAAAAACCAAATAACGATTAATTCAAAACTCCACCGAATGAAGTGCGCAATTCGTCTCAATTGTTTATCTGCAAAAATCATTTTTTTATCCTGCAATCATTTCCGGTTGATGATCACCACCACACTTCAGTTTTGGATCTGTGGGATCGTGGCGAGCGTAAATACCCTCTTGGGTCACCTGCCCGCAAAAGCAACAGTGCTCCAGGGGAGCATCCACAACTTTTATCGGTTGGAACTTACTCCTCGGGGATTTTTTCCAGCAACTACCGCAGATGCTGTGTGTCCATTCACTCATTGAAATTCTCCCTCACGACCTGGAGGAGATCGCGAACAGGCGTCATCACCCACTTCAGGTGATCTTCGCAAACGAAACGCTGGTTGATGCCGACGATTGGAGTTTTGTCGCACTCAGGGTGCGCACAGATGTCGGGGAAGAGATGTTGTGCGCCCAGCTGCTGGTCAGTCATCCTCGTCACCCGGTAGACTATGTTGCTCGACGAAATCGAAGATTCCGGCCTTGCAGGTAGGACAGAATGCCACGGGAAGGATCCCGATGAAACCCCTTACGCCTCCTTCGGCTTCGATATCGAATTCACCAGAACAGATCGTGCAGGTGGGAGTTGAATCTTCGGACACCTGACGCGGGCCTCATTGAAGATGAAACCATGCCAGTTGTGGCTTTGACCAGGGATTTGTGGACGCTTGAGCTGAGGGGAATGCCCGAACCGGGTGCCAATCATTTGCAACTCCTCGCGCATGAATTTGGCAATCGTCTGCCGGTTCACCCCTTCCGCTTGCGCCCACTCGACCGTATCGTCGGGGATCTCTACGGTGAACTTCATAGACATGTCCTATGACCATGGTGGGCGCAGCTTATCACCCATCGAGGTAGGACAGAAATCCCTCCGTGACGCAGCGCTGAGAGATTGCACTGGGATGCTGATTACTTACCAGGGTCTCCCGGAAGTCTTTGACCGTAACGGTGCCAATGCCCTTGCGCTTTTCGAGCTTTTCGAACAGGACCATGCCCTTCTCGATGATCGAGCCGTTCTTTGCCGTTTTTCCAGTCATCGTTAACCGGGAATCAGCGCGCGAATGCAGATTGCCTTTCTTTGAGGGCTTAACCAGCTTAGGGGCGTCAGCAACACTCTCGATGTACACCTTGTGCCCGTTCAGCAGCTTGAGAGTCGGCATTAACTTGCTGTCGCGAACTTCTATGATTAATTTAAAGCTCATGTTTCATCCTCCGTGAAATAAGTCTCATACAGGTTATCGAATCCATCGATCACCCGGCGTATCGTGCCTTGCGGCACCTTGGTGTAGTGACTCAGCAGCACCACCAGGGTCTTATCTGGAATGCCTGCCTTCCTCCAGCTTGCGAGTGTCTTCTGTAATGTTTTAATTTGCCGTTCGAGCTGCACGAGCTGCAATTCGAAAGTGTTTTTTTTCTTTTCGAGTTTAGCCATCGAGAACTCCGAGAAGTCGGCTGACGTGTTGGAGCCGAGTCGCTATATCTCTTACCGCACTTGAGTTGTGCATGCCCAGCTCGCACATCTGCGGCAGCATTCCCGGCATAGGCGGACGGTCCAATCCCTGCATCGGCACTATATTTCCCGGACCAAGCGTTGCTCGTGCCTGAGCTTCCGCTGCTCCAGCCATCTGCACTTGGGGTGCACCCATCAGATGTTCCTCGATGCGAGTGACGACCTGGATGAGATCTCGCAGCTGATCCTGTAGCTGGAGCTGATCCGCGTTAACTGCTTGTAGTGTTGCTTCTCTTGCTTCTGATTCTGGCCCGCTCATTTGTTACTCCAATCTCTCGATGAAATCCAACAGTCCTTCTCTTCCGTAATATTTGATCCAACACGCATCTCTGAATGCATGCACTGCGAAAACAACCTTCGCTGACTCCAGATCAGCAGCAGTCTCTTTGCACGCAGGCCACAGGTAATTCAGGTCCATGTCGCGCTGTCGTTGCCACCACCAGTCGCGCAGCCGCTGATAGAGGTTCATATTATGGCGCAGGCTTATCCAAGTTCTTCTGCGTGTATTTTATGAACGCGCCCTTGAGATCCCAAAGCGAATTGCACGGTTCACAAACCCAGCCGTGCATGATGACACCGCGCCATGCGTAACACGCAGAACGACGAACCAGAGGGGTCCAACACTTTGGACACTTCTTCACCCCTCTTCTTCTTCGACGGTATCCTTGTTGGGAAAGTCTGTTTGTCTGCTGCCGTACTGATCCACTGTGGAACTGGTGGGTGTCATCACCTCCTTGCGTAACACCGAATTGCGGAACACAACCGTGAACATGTTGATGTGGTCCTTGACGCGTTGCTTCTCATGCTCCGCAGTCAGTTCCAGGGTCGTGATGTTCTTTTCGCGCTCGATCATCTCGACTTCAGCCTTCGCTGCCAGCTCAACCAGCGACTTCGAGAGCGCTACATCTATCTCAAGCCCGCTGATCTTCTTGCGTCGTTCCTCAACGACGACCTCCAAGGCAGCGACCTTGGTTTCGAGCGCTGCGTTCTGCGTGATGATGGCATGGAACTGATCCACCGCATCCTTTGTCAGCGCGCCATCGAGTGCAGCTTGCTGGATGATTTTGTCGAGTTGTTCTGTCAGTTCGCTCATTTAAGGCCTCGCTAGTCTATCCCTTGAATCCTGCCCCCAGCCACGTCGGGAGCCCCCAATTTTAAGAACGAAGAACACGGCATCGGAATTGACGAGGTCTTCGTCGGATCCGAGTGAAGATGTATGCCGGTAATCGAGTTCAAAGTGATCGCCC